>ERZ772819.1-NODE-1-length-271059-cov-7.861013_pt1 | contig 271059 bp, 267 predicted proteins | sample MGYA00580860_ERZ772819 | MGnify/ENA primary metagenome ERZ772819 (study PRJEB29015, sample SAMEA2737683) | human gut metagenome | biome: human gut; feature: human-associated habitat; material: faeces | place: China | collected 2012 ...
CCCCTGTTTTCGCCGTGAGAGGGCGACGTCTTAGCCGCTTGACCAACGAACCATAAGTGCTTGTATCCTGCCGCTTCGCTTGCGACCTGTTTAATATAACAGAAACGAAAGCAGAATGCAAGCACTTTTTTTATAAAATTGCAAACTTTTTTCAGATTATTGACTTAATTTGTTCCGCCAGCCTACATAAAGTCAAACAGCGAAAGCTGATTTGTCTCCGGCATTCCGTCCAGGATGCCCAGCTCACTCATCTTCTCGATGGTTCCCTTGCCGATCTTTGCACGCTCATTGATCTCCTCCTTGGAGAGGAACGGCCCCTTCTGGGCGGCATCGTAGAGCTGCTGTGCAGCCTTCTCTCCCATTCCTTCTATGGATGCGAAGGATGGCATAATCTTGCCGTCTATTATCTGGAACCGGTCAGCCTTTGCCTTATATATATCTATTGGAACAAAGTCGTAGCCTCTTGCGTACATCTCGAGAACTATCTTCAGATCCTTGAGCTTGCCCTCGTCCTTGGCTGATCTCTTGTTCTTGTCCACCTTGCTTATCTCATTGATATGGAAGAGAACTCTCTCCTTGCCAAAGCACATCATCTCATAGCTGAAGTCATCAGCTCTGATACTGAAGAATGCTGTATAGTATTCAAGCGGATAATTGACCTTGAACCAGGCAATTCTCCACGCCATCATGACATAGGCCGCCGCATGGGCCTTCGGGAACATGTACTTGATCTTCTGACATGACCATACGTACCAGTCCGGTACTCCGTGGGCAGCCATCTCCGCCTTCCAGTCATCCCATTTGTCACATTTGCCCTTGGCAACTATTCCCTTACGAACCTTCTCCATGATGTTGAAGGCAAGTCCGGCATCAAGTCCCATGTGTATCAGATAAACCATAATATCGTCACGACAACAAATGGCTGTCGATATGGTACACTTGCCCGACTTGATGAGCTCCTGCGCGTTGCCCAGCCATACATCGGTTCCATGCGCCAGACCCGCTATTCGCACAAGATCTGAGAAACATGTCGGCTTGGCATCTATAAGCATCTGCATAGCAAAGTCCGTTCCGAACTCCGGCACCCCCAGGCTTCCAAGAGGTATCCCATTGATATCCTCCGGTGTGATCCCCAGCGACTTTGTGCTGTGAAACAATTCCATGACATCCTTGTCGTCAAGTCTTATCTTTGTGGCATCAAGTCCCGTCAGATCCTCCAGACGCCTTATCATAGTCGGATCATCATGGCCGAGAATATCAAGCTTCAGCAGGTTATGATCGATTGAATGGTACTCAAAGTGCGATGTGATAATATCCGACGTCATATCATTTGCCGGGTGCTGTATAGGTGTAAATGAATATATCTCCTCATGTCTCGGAAGAACTATCATACCACCCGGATGCTGACCCGTGGTTCTTCTGACACCGGTACATCCCAGGGCCAGACGCTCCATCTCGCATCTTCTCTTTGTGACCGTTGCATTCTCCTCAGCGTACTTCTTCGCGGCCTTCTCATCCATTCCGGACGCCTTGGCCTCCGCCATGAGATCCTCCTTGGAGTGATCCTTGAAGTAATTATACACATATCCAAATGCTGTCTTTTCCGCAACACCACCTACGGTTCCCGCCTTGAATGCCTTGCCCTTGCCGAAGAGTACCTCGGTGTATGCATGTGCCTTCGACTGATACTCACCCGAGAAGTTCAAATCGATATCAGGCTCCTTGTCTCCGTTGAATCCAAGGAATGTCTCGAATGGTATATCGTGTCCTTCCTTTATAAGCGGTGTTCCACAATTCGGACAGTCTCTGTCCGGCATATCACATCCGCTCATTCCCGAATACGACTTTACAAGCTCTGAATCAAAATCCACAAAGTGGCATTTCGGACAGATATAGTGAGCCGACAGCGGATTTACCTCCGTAATACCGGCCATTGTTGCGACAAATGAAGATCCAACCGAACCTCGGGAACCAACCAGATATCCGTGGTCATTTGAATCCCACACAAGCTTCTGTGCGATGATGTACATAACCGCAAATCCATTTGAAATGATGGAGTGCAGCTCCCTGTCAAGTCTCTCCTGAACCTGAGGTGGCAGGTCTGGGCCATATATCTCATGTGCCTTGGTATAACATATATCCGTAAGTGTCTGATCCGAATTCTCGATGATAGGCGGTGCTTTGTCAGGTCTGACCGGCTCTATCCTCTCTATCATGTCTGCTATCATATTCGTGTTGGTGATGACGACCTCCTTGGCCTTGTCACTTCCAAGATACTGGAACTCTGCCAGCATCTCCTCCGTGGTACGGAAATACAGCGGTGGCTGCATATCAGCGTCGTCAAAGCCCTTGCTCTTCATGATGATCGCCCTGTATATATAATCCTCAGGATCAAGGAAATGCACATCACAGGTTGCGACCACTGGCTTGTTGAACATCTCTCCGAGCTCCACGATCCTCTTGTTGTATCCGATCAGATCGTCCATGGTCTTTGGATTCCTTGTATCCCTCGTCATAAATTCATTGTTGCCAAGCGGCTGTATCTCAAGGTAGTCAAACCAGTTGACCAGTCTCACTATCTCCTCATCCGGCGCATCATCAACTATGGCACGGAACAGCTCTCCCGCCTCACAGGCAGAGCCTATTATCAGACCCTCTCTGTATTTGTTGATGAGACTCATCGGCATACGCGGTCTTCGCGCAAAATATGTCAGATGAGACTCAGATATGAGCCTGTACAGATTGACTCTTCCTATCTCGTTCTTTGCCAGGATGATTCCGTGATATGTCTTATCCTTCTTGATCGCATCAGGTGAGGTGCTTCCAAGGACATTTAGATCATCCATGGTCTTAACATCTCTCTCCTTCAGCATGTCGAGCAGCTTGAAGAATACTTTCGCCGTGGCCTCCGCATCGTCTATGGCTCTATGGTGATGCGCATTCACGACTTTGAGTTCCTTACACACTCTGTCCAGAGTGAATTTTCCGAGCTCCGGCAGCAGTATATGGCTGAGCGTCATGGTATCCAGAACCGTGTTGTCGAACTTAAGTCCAAGCTCCTCCGCATTCATTCTCACAAATCCCGTATCAAATGACGCATTGTGGGCAACCACGATATCGTCACCGCAGAACTCCACAAATCTCGGCACGATCACATCGAACATCGGCGCATCCTTTACCATATCATCATTGATGGATGTGAGCTGTTCTATCTGGTATGGGATAGGCACACCCGGATTTATAAACTCCGAGAATGTATCTACGACCTCTCCGTCCTTCACCTTGACCGCACCGATCTCTATGATCTTGTTGTGCTTCTTGGAAAGTCCCGTTGTCTCTATATCAAATACCACGTATTCCGAATCAAGGCTCTGATTCCTTGAGTTCTTGACCAGATCCTTCAGGTCATCGACAAAGTAACCCTCGACACCATATATGATCTTGAAATCTTTTCTGAGTCCCTTTGTATGGTTTGCTATAGGGAAAGCCTGAACAACACCGTGATCCGTGATGGCTATGGCAGGGTGTCCCCAGTCGCTGGCACGCTTCACGATGGTCTCTATATCGACCACGCTGTCCATCTCGCTCATCTTGGTATGCATGTGAAGCTCGACACGCTTCTCAGGATATGTATCCATACGAGGTACACGGAAGTCCTGAATGTGCTTCATACCGAGCACTCGGCATATCATAACCTCCTTGGCATACGAGTCGAACTCGGCAAGGCCCTTCATCCTATAGAACTTACCCTTCTGTATCTCCTCGCGGTAGACCTCCATATCCTCAGGACTGCAGAACATCTTGAAGCCTATGGTGTCTGTGAAATCTGTTATATATCCCGTCAGTATGATCTTGCCATTTCGGAGCTCTCTCTCCTCAGTGCTCATGATCTGTCCGTGGATGACGACCTCTCCGATACCATCGTTGATGCTGGATATCTCAAGCAGCTTGCCCTCCACATCTCTTCCTATGAACACCTCTGGATCATCTGAATATCTTCGCCTTCTTCCGAACTTCTCCTTTTCACCGCCATTTTTCTGGCCTGAATCGCCGCCGGAGGATGCAGGAGCAGCCTTCTTCTCATCAGGCTTGTGTCCCTCGCTCTTCTTATCTTCCTTCTTCGACACTCCGAGCTTATCCTTGTCCACGGCCTTTCCGTCCACGATGATGTCGCCATGATCCCTGAGGTTGTTCAATATGGCATCTATCTTCTGCTGCTCAACAAGTGCACTGGCTCTCCTCAGCTTCTCCTTGTCCGCCTCACTGTACTCAAATGCAACATTGACATTCAGGTCAAATCTCTCCTGGAACATCTCCTCCATATACGCCTTTATTTTCTCAGCGTGTATATGCGCTATCTTACTGTCCTCTATAGCTATGGTTATCGCGTCTCCGTCACAGTACAGTTCTCCTATCGATCTGGATATAAGCCTGTAGCCCACATTGCTGAATGATCTTATATCGTAGAGTATGCTGTCCTGATATGCTTTGACTATTGCTTCGAGATTGTACTGTGTAGAAAGTGTATAGTGCTCCCGTATCTGGACCGTATACCTTTTATTGCCAAATACAAACTTACGGATACACTCCTCCGCCTTTTCTATATTCGGTCTGCTTATTATATGTCTCGATCTTATGTCAACCTGCAGGATATTTTTACTGTCATATATCGTGACTTTTGTCACATACACCTCGGTGAACAGACCTGCAAGCTCCTTAGTCATCTCCACTCCGGGGAACACCGTCATGAAGAGCTCCGCCTGCTCATTTCCGGCATCTGAAACCGCCGTTGCAGAGCCATCATTACTCTCATTTCCACTCACTGAGCCTTCCGGTGTATCAGCATAAGCCTCGCACCCCTCGACCATATCGCCACCAGTGCCATCACTGACCACGTCTTCGTCCTCGGCATCTTCCTCCATATCATCTGCGATATGCCAGTCCGAGTCGTGAACATCCGCCTGGGTGTACGATGCGCTCTCCTGCTGCATATCAGCATACATCTGGCTCTCATACATCTCCTGTTCAGCCATCTGGGCTTCATAATCCATCTGAGTCTGCATCTCATCGGCATACATCTGATCTATATTCTCTTGTTCCAAAATACGATCTTCGTTGTTCAATCCTATTCACTCCAATTATCTAACTCGCGCTTCAGCGCCGGTATAAATTCATCCTCACTGAGTCTGCCAACTATCTCACCCTTTTTGATGAGCAGTCCGCAGCCCTTGCCTCCTGCAATACCAAGGTCTGCCTCCTTGGCCTCTCCCGGGCCGTTCACCACACAACCCATAACTGCGACTTTAATATTGAGATGGTCATAGTCTGACACAAGCTTTTCAACCTTGTTTGCAAGTCCGATAAGGTCAATCTCAGTACGTCCACAGGTCGGACATGACACAAGCTCTACTCCACCCTTTCTGAGTCCAAGAGCCTTGAGAATAAGCTTTGCCGACAGGATCTCATCCACCGGATCTCCTGTCAGGGACACTCTTATCGTATCGCCTATTCCCTCATGGAGTATGATTCCAAGTCCCACCGATGATTTGATATTTCCTCTTGTGACGGTTCCTGACTCCGTGATTCCCACATGCAGAGGGTAATCTGTCTTGTCCGCGATGAGCTCATGGGCTCTCACGCACATCATAACATCAGACGACTTGATGCTTATGACTATGTTGTGATAGTCAAGCTCCTCTATCATGCGCACCTTGTCAAGAGCGCTCTCAACTATTCCCTCTGCGGTCACTCCGCCGTACTTCTCCACGAGATTCTTCTCCAGAGAACCACTGTTTACACCGACTCTTATAGGAATATTTCTCTTTCTGGCAGCCTCGACTACCTTTGCCAGCTTCTCCTGTCCTCCGATATTTCCCGGATTTATCCTGATCTTGTCTACACCATTTTCTATGGCCTTTATGGCAAGCCTATAGTCAAAATGTATGTCGCCCACAAGCGGAATGTGGATCTGTTTCTTTATAGCCGGGATTGCATCTGCTGCAGCCTCATCGTTTATCGTACATCTGATTATGTCACATCCGGCCTTCTCAAGCTGGAGTATCTGTGCAACCGTAGCCTCCACATCGCTCGTCTTTGTGTTGGTCATGGACTGTATAAGTATCGGATTGCCTCCGCCTATAACCCTGTCACCTATGTGGATCTCTCTTGTCTTCATATATACTCACAGCGCCAGTACATAAGCACTGGCGCCTTTCCTCCTTCTTTAATTGTCTTTAACTGAAAAATACATTCTTTATATCATTGAACAATATTACGACCATGAGGATCATGACCAGCACAAATCCCACAAATGTGACTATGTTTTCCTTGTCCTTCGGGACCTTCCTCCTGGTTATAAGCTCGATCAGCAGGAACAGGAAACGTCCTCCGTCAAGTCCCGGTATCGGAAGCATATTCATGATTCCAAGGTTGGCCGAGAGAAGCACTATATAGTTCATCCAGTTGAGGAGAACCGTAAGGACATCGACCTTTGCAGCCTCATTGAACGTATCGTTCATGGACTTTGCCACACCCACAGGGCCGGACACCTCATCTGAGCTGACCTGTCTGGTGACTATGAGCTTAAGGCTCAGAAACGTGGCCTTGACCCAGTATCTGACCTCATAGGCAGAATACTTCATCAGCTCGCCAAAATTCTGTGGCAAGACATAACCGCAGCTTACGATTCCCACCTTATAACCTGCACTTGTCTCCACCGGATATACAGTCGTATCATACACCGTGCCATCCTTCTTCTGCATCTTGAGGTCTATAGGAGAACCGTCCCCGTATATCTCAAGATATATCTGAAGCTCCCTGAAGTTCTTGATCTTGCTTCCGCCGATCTCAAGGACGGTATCTCCATCCTCTATCCCGGCCTGCTCCGCAGGATAAACTCCATTGAACTCCTTGACAACATCCGCATACTCGCTTTCCTTCGCCATCTCGCTGTCGTACACCCTGCCGATAGTCGCAGGATCTGTACCACAGAAGTGGATTATGACCGCTGAAAAGATAAATGCTATAACTATGTTCATGAACGGACCGGCAAGAACCTCCGCCATACGCACCCATATGGACTTCTTCTCAAATGCGTTCTCGTCATCCTCATGACCTTCCTCGCCTTCGCTTAGCAGCATACAATAACCGCCCAGAGGTATGAGTCTCAGTGAATACTGTGTATCCTTCTTGGTAAACGAGAAGAGCTTTGGGCCAAGTCCCATGGAAAACTCAATTACCGATATATGATTGATCTTTGCGACAATAAAATGTCCAAGCTCATGAAAAAATATTATCACACCAAATACTAGAATTATGAGAATTATGTTCAATCTACCACCTGCTTTCTACAAAATCATATACCCAGCGCTCAGTGTCAAGTATTTGTGACACGTCAGGGTTTTCTATAACTGTATGACTCGCCATACACTCCTCTATTATCCTGTATATATCGAGGAAGCGTATCTTCCTGTCAAGGAATTTTGCCACTGCGCACTCATTTGCCGCATTGAATACAGTCGGCATTGAACCGCCATCTGCTATGGCAGAATACGCATACTTTAATCCCTTAAATGTATCCATGTCCGGCTTCTCAAGAAGAATCGAGTTCATAGTCCAGAAGTCCAGTCTGTCACCGGCCATGTATCTTCTCTCCGGATAACACAAAGCGTACTGTATCGGAAGCTTCATGTCCGGAGTTCCAAGCTGTGCTATGACTGCGCCATCCCTGTACTCAACCATCGAGTGGATTATGCTCTGTGGCTGGACTACCACCTGGATATTCTCCGGCTTCACATCAAAGAGCCACTTTGCCTCTATAACCTCAAGTCCCTTGTTGACCATGGTTGCTGAATCTATTGTTATCTTTCTTCCCATACTCCAGTTTGGATGCTTGAGCGCATCCTCCACCTGAACATTCTCAAGAAATGCGGTATCCTTTCCCCTGAAAGGCCCACTTGACGCTGTGAGCAGTATCTTCTCCACATCGCCGTGCACATTTCCCTGAAGGGACTGGAATATAGCGGAATGTTCGCTGTCAACAGGCAGTATCGCTACATTCTTCTCCGCCGCCAGCGGCATGATGATATGTCCCGCTGTCACCAGAGTCTCTTTATTGGCAAGTGCTATGTCCTTTCCCGCATTTATGGCTGCTATAGTCGGTCTTATTCCGATCATGCCAACTATTGCCGTGACAAGGATGTCTGATGACGAAAGCTCTGCTATCTCTATCAATCCGTCCATGCCCGCAACAACTCTTATGTCAGTGTCCGCAAGGCACTCTCTGAGTCTCGCAGCATTCTCTTCGCTCCATATTCCCACAACCTCAGGCGAAAACTCCCTCGCCTGTTTTTCCAGGAGCTCTATATTACTTCCGGCGGCAAGCGCCACTATATTCAGATCTTCCTGAACCCTAACTATCTCAAGGGTCTGTGTTCCAATTGAACCTGTAGAGCCAATTATCGCTACATTCTTCATGTTATCCTCCTGTATCCGGATTTACCGGATCATCTATCCGAATATAATAGGCAGTATCCAGTGAACCCACTGGGCACTGCCCATCATGTATCCTACAGCAGATATACAAGCAGATAATAAATTATCGGTGCTGTAAATATTATGCTGTCAAATCTGTCCAATATTCCTCCGTGACCCGGAATCAGCTTTCCGTAGTCCTTGATGTCGTTATTTCTCTTTATCGCAGATGCTGCCAGATCTCCAATAACCGCCGGAAGTGCACCGACAGCGCCGACAACTGCAAAAAGTAATGGCGCATAGTTCATGGTGTCTACATACCTATCAAACAGTATGCCAAACACTGCTCCGAATACACCTGCTCCAACGATACCGCCGATAAGACCCTCTATGCTCTTCTTAGGGCTGAGCACAGGTGCCATCTTGTGCTTTCCGAGGGCTCTTCCCACGAAGTAAGCACATGTATCATTTATCCATGAGCTGACAAATATCAGCAGGACAAGTACCAGTCCATGCTCCATGTTTCTTATGAGATATACAAATGACAGCATGACACTTACATAGAAGAAATCCATAAATGCCGCCATGATCTGTTTATCGCTGTATGTTGGGAATGTCAGCACATACACAGCAAGCATAACCAATAAATATACGACCATCATAGGAACAATAATGTCCATACGATCCAGGTATATGGCTATATAATACAGAACTGTCGCCAGGTAACACACGATTCCCGGAGTCTTCTTGTTCACTCCGTATACTCTGAGCAGCTCCATATTGCCCACAAGGGATACCAGAGCCATAAGGCCGCATGTTACTATCCCTCCAAAATATAATGTGATGGCCAGTATCACTACCAGAACCGCACCACTTATCACTCTCTGTTTCATTAACTAATATCCTCCGGATAACTATTTTGCATCTCCGAATCTTCTCTCTCTCTTATTGTAGTACCTCACGGCTTCTATCAGAGAATCCATGTCAAAATCAGGCCACAGTGTATCTGTGAAATAAAACTCAGAATATGCAAGCTGCCATGGGAGGAAGTTGGATGTTCTCTCCTCACCGCTTGTCCTTATTAGCAGATCAGGATCAGGCACACCCTTTGTGTCGAGATATTCCGCAAACAGGCTCTCGTCAATGTCATCCGCACTGATCTTTCCCGCATCGGCATCCTTCATGATCTTCTTCACCGCCCTGACAATCTCATCACGTCCACCGTAGTTTATCGCTATATGGAACTGAAGTCCTGTATTCCCCGCAGTCTCCCTCTCCAGATCATCCATCTTCTGAACTATATCCTCCGGGAGGCCCTCTCGCTTACCTATGAGGTTAACCTTCATGTTGGAGTTGTTAGATCTCTCTATACTGTCAACCAGGTACTTTCTGAAAAGATTCATGATACCTGTGACTTCCTCAACAGACCTCTTCCAGTTCTCCGTGGAAAAAGCATACACTGTAAGATACTTTATTCCAAGCTTATCGCAATTTTCACATATAGCCTCTAGAGCCTTCGCACCCTCTGCGTGTCCATAGTTTCTGGGAAGAAATCTCTTCTTTGCCCATCTGCCATTTCCATCCATGATCACAGCCACGTGCTCCGGCACATTAAGTAATTCTCCGTTAATCTCTCTCTTCATATTCTCTCCGCATTCCATTTGAGGGATACATCATATCCATGATTATTATACTGTCATGATCTCCTTGGATTTTGACTCAACAGCCTTGTCGATCTGACCAACGTACTTATCTGTGAGCTTCTGGATCTTGTCCTCGTTGTCCTTGAGCTCGTCCTCGCTTATGTCTCCGTTCTTCTCCATCTTCTTGATGGCATCGTTGGCATCACGTCTGATGTTTCTTATAGCGACCTTTGCGCCCTCACCCTTCTTCTTGATATCCTTGACGAGCTCTTTTCTTCTGTCCTCTGTGAGCTCTGGGAAGTTGAGGATGATGTTTCTTCCATCGTTGTTAGGTGTGATTCCAAGATCAGAATTCATGATAGCCTTCTCTATCTCCTTGACAAGTGATGGCTCCCATGGTGCGATGACCAGTGTTCTGGCCTCTGGAACAGTTATATTTGCAAGCTGCTGCATAGGTGTTGGAACTCCATAATACTCAACCTTGATCTTGTTGAGGATGTTAGGGTTCGCTCTTCCTGCTCTGATGGTAGCATACTCAGCCTCAAGATTCTCAACTGACTTCTGCATCTTCTCTTCGTACTGTGTTAACATGATTCATTCCTCCTGGATTATATATTTTTCTTATTATTTTCCCTTTTATTCCGCATTCACATATGTTCCGGTGAAACCGCCTGTAACGGCTTTCACTATGCTGTTCTCATCATTCAGGCCAAACAGCATCATAGGCATCTTGTTCTCCATAGCAAGAACTGCTGAGGCAAGATCTATTACTCCGAGCTTGTTATCTACTATATCGCTCATCTTCATGCTGTCATACTTCTTAGCGTTCGGATTGGTCTTTGGATCACTGTCATATACTCCATCGATGGCCTTACCTGAAAGAATGACATCTGCCTGAACCTCTATTGCCATAAGCACTGTCGCCATATCTGTTGAGAAATATGGATGGCCGATTCCACCTGCAAAAAATACGACATCTCCCTGCTCCATATATGCGATTGCCTTGTCCTTGTCAAAAAGCTCAGTCATATTACCACATACAAATGGTGTCATGATGTGTGTCTTTATTCCGCAGCTTCTGAAGCTGTCCGCTGTGTAGATACAGTTCATGACAGTTGCCAACATTCCTATGGAATCCGCCTTAACTCTGTCCATGTTGTCTGAAGTTCTTCCTCTCCAGAAGTTTCCTCCTCCTATTACTACACATACCTGTATTCCCTTGTCTACTATCTGCTTTACCTGATTGGACACATCTCTGACTGTCTCCTCGTCAAAACCATGTTTCTTATCACCGGCAAGAGCTTCACCGCTCATCTTGAGCAGAATTCTGTCCATCTTCATATCGCGATCCATCCTTTGTGTTCATATTTTATTATTCATATTATATATCGTCATATCCTAGCATGATAACCCATGCAGACATCTGCCTGACGACCTGATTCATTATAGCACATACCCTTTACATTTCAAAGTAAAAAAGAAAGGCACATATCACTGTGTACACGTGCATATGATATGTGCCTTGCTGTTATGCTTATTTCTGTTATATGTCACCCGACATCCTGCTTTCAGATCCCAGATATCATCAATAGCCATCAGAATAATCTGACTCCGTCGATACAATGGAATCCACATCATCCTGAACTGTAAATGTATCAAGATCAAGCTGATTCTCACAGCCTGAATCATTGATGATGTTGTAGCTTATATTCTGTACGGTAGCTGACGGTGTATAATTCATGTCGTCGAACAGGAATCTGTGAAGTGCTGTGACATTCGTTGCGAGATCACAGGCAACGACATAGCTCACCTCATCCATGGTAGGACTGGCGATGGTAAACGGGAATCCTGTTGTAGTAGACAGCTTGTAGTTGAAGCAGGATTTTGCCATATCAATGATCTCTTCCTCTGTAAGGCTTGATGCAACATCATCCACAACCACGTTGATACAATCAAGCAGCTTAGAGATTCCTGCTGTCTTTGCCGCCTCTATCATCTTGGAGATAACTGTTCTCTGTCTCCATGTTCTTGTTATATCACCCTCATCTGTACTTCTGATTCTTGAGTAGGCTGTAGCCTGCACACCGTTCAGATGAACGACACCTGTGTCATATACATAATCTGAATAAATACCATTTACACCCATCTGCTCGTCAATACACTGGTTGAGCTTATAAAGCTCCTCCTCCTTCAGCTCTATATCAATTCCACCCAGGGCATCGATGGCTTCTGTGAGGGCTGTGAAATTGACCGCAACGTAATCTGTTATATTCAGGTCAAGGTTCTTATTTATCATATTGACAGCGCCCTGTGCTCCGCCGTATGCGTATGCATGAGCTGCCTTCTCGTATGACTGGCTGTCATTACAGAGCTCAAGGTAAGTATCTCTGTACAGTGAGAGAAGCTTGACCTCCTGTGTATCATTGTTGATGCTACAGATGATTATACTGTCTGAACGCACTCCTTCGTCAACCATGCCTGCATCTCTGGTATCTATACCAAACAATGCGATGTTGGTGTATCCTGTCATCTTCTTGACTGTTTCTTCATCCAGATCCTCATTTATATGAGTGTCCTTCAGCTCTTTGTACTGCATCTTGTTATATGTGTTGTTGATGTACGACTTCACAAACAGAACGCCTATGACTATGGCTGCAACAACCTCGATTGCAAGTATGATTCCCCATACTCTGTTCTTTTTCTTTCTCTTCTGATCCTTCATATCCTGCTCTTCTTCCGCATATTCATCTTCATAATATTCATCATCCGATGTATAAGCTTCCTCTTCTGATGCCGCATCCTCTTCATCGTCTGCGCCCGGTCCAAATGCGCTGTCGGAATAATCATCCTTTGCAATACCGGTTCTGCCATGATCATCTGAATAATCATCGGCATCGTCATCGTAATCATCTTCATCGTCAAAAAGCATCTCTCCGGCATATCTGCCCTTAACACGCTTCATATCATCGTCATCATGACCACTCATTTTATTTCCCATATTTTTCTCCTAAATATCGAATGTATCTGTCAAAATTTAACTCATATAGCAATACATTTTACTACAAATATCTCATCAATTCAACGGGATACACATAATTCACACATTTTTATACTTGATCAGTCAGCCAGGATAAACTTGTCCACCACCGGCACAAGTCCGTCCTCGTCATTTGACAATGTTATATAATCGGCATGTTCCTTCACTATGTCCTGTGCATTTGCCATGGCGACTCCCACCCCGGCATACTCTATCATCGTGAGGTCATTATATCCGTCACCGCACGCCACAAGATCCTTTCTGTCCATATCAAGGACCTCAAGAAGCTTCTCAAGGGATGTTGCCTTGTGAACATTTGGCGGCATGATCTCCACAAAATATGGCTCCGAGCGGAATATGTTAAGCTGATCACCGAACTTTTCTGCAAGCTCCTGCTCTATCTTCTCCGCCTTGTCAGGATCTGCGGTAAGAAGACATTTGTTGAGAGGGAAATCGATATATTCCCTGAAGTTATCTATCCTCATGATCTCCATATGATTGATACTTGCCTCAAATGTCATGTATCCGTCTATATCAGTTCCGGTTATAACTCGGTCTCCATCGTATGTCACCATTCCGCAGCCCGCTTTCAGACAGTAATCATATATATCCCTCACCACATCATTGTCAAGCACAGCCTGATATACCACCTCACCGGTACTGTAATCGACGATCCTTCCGCCGTTGAAAGCAAGCACATATCCGCCAAATCTGTCAAGCTCTATGGTGTCTGCTATCTTCCTTATTCCAGGCAGTGGACGTCCCGATGCTATCGCAACGATATGCCCCTTCTCCTGTGCCTCTATTATTTTCTCCAGCGTTGCCGGAGTAATATCCTTCTGAGTATTTGTCAGCGTTCCGTCAATATCAAGTGCCAGTAATTTTTTACTCATTTTATCCTCCATAATGTTATAACATAATTTGCTATATATTTTCTCCTTGATGCTATATAATGTCATAGTTAGGATGCCGTTACGTCATCCTGCCGCCCATTTCTGACTTTAGGAGAAATCACATGGATATAAACATATACGTTAATCAGAAAAAAATCAACCCTTTGTATCAGAAAGCCATCGCCGAGTACGTCAAGAGACTTTCTCCATACTGTACTCTGTCTATAGTATGTGTTGCAGGGAAAATTAAATGCACATCAGGGAAAAACACCACAAACTACTGCATATCCGGCTCCGATACCATCTCATCTGAGAACTACGCAGCCCGCATCAACAGTCTGACTTCAAGCGGTACCTCAAAGATAAACTTCTACATAGGGTACGATGAATCACTCACAGCTGATATGGAAAATTTCTCTCTCTGTTCAGTACAGCCGTCCGCCGAGATGACTGCCCTCCTGCTGTCCGAGCAGACCTACAGGGCATACACTATCCTGAACAACATAACCTACCACAAATAATCCCTGTCAGCTCCGGCTTATGATCGCAAGCTGCTCCGCCAGCGTCACCCTTATGAGCTGATGCGGAAATGTCATATCCGACACGCTCATCCTGTAATCAGCCCTCCTCACTATATCTGCAGCAAGTCCAAGAGATCCCCCTATCACAAATGTAACCGTGTCATGTCCGCGCTCCGATGCCCTGCGGACCTGATCGGCAAGTCCTTCCGTGGTCGTCTTCTTTCCTTCTATACACAGTGCTATAACATAGTCGTCTCTCCCGATCACATGTCTCAGCCTGTCCGCCTCGGCCTCAATGATCATGGCATTTACCTTGTCGCCAGCCTTCTGAGGTATCCTCTCGTCAGGAACCTCGCATATCTCCAGACGTCCTCTCTTGTCGATCTCCTTCTTATATTCATTTAACATCTGCGTAAAATGCTGTTCCTTTATCCTGCCGACGCAGGCAATCCTGTATATCATATGAACTCCTTCAGATCAGGCCTGATCAGCCCTCATCCTGTCAAATATCTTCAGTTCTTCCTCTGTATTTTTCTGCGTGCACACACTTACTCCAATGGTGAACAGCAGACTCACTGCAAATCCAACCACGTCACCGCTGATACCCGAGTATGCCGCCAGGCTGCCTCCGTTCACAAACGGGAGATATTTCCACATAACAAATGTGAGTATTCCTGCTATTATTCCGGCATACATGCCTTTTCCGGTCGCATGCCTGTACGTCAGTGTACAGAAAAGAGGAGCCGCAAGTGCCGCCGCACACAATCCCCAGTTGTCGGCGATCATATGCTCTCTGTTGAATTCAACAAACTCTGCCACCAGGAAAATGCAGCATCCGGTCAGCACAACAACACCTATATCTATAAGAAGCTTTGCGATTCCACCGGCTCTTGAGATTGCCGGAACAAGCCCTCTTATATGTTCGCATATATTTCTCATGAACGATTCCAGCATTACGACAACCGCCGCTATAAACACCATAAGCGCGGCAAATCTGAACACATACGCATAGGTTCCCGTTCCAAGCAGCTTCTTGAGCATCAGGTTGTACACCTGGAATGAGTTCATATTTGCCCATACCTTCTCAGGATAGAGCACCGGTACGACCAGAAGTGCCAGTATACAGCTTGAAAGTATTGTGAACCCTTCAAAGATTACAGCCCATATTCTTCCGACATCGAGCTCCTTGATATCCCGGATATTTAAGACACCCTTGTACATCAGCGGCATGGCTATACATCCAAGTCCTACTCCCGTCATGGATATCGCACTTCCTATATCCACTGTTTTGCCATCGTAATACAGTATATTCAGATAAATGCTGGTTCCCCCTGCAAGCCTTGATCTCCTGTAATTGTCAAGTATCTCCCTCGCATCCATCCTGTAAAATACCAGTCCGATCATCGTCAGACATACGATTATAACCATTATGAACACTATTGTCTTGATTATTCCCATCAGCTTATTGTCAACCAGTATGGTGGCAAGGATGAGAAATGACACTATGATGGCAAGGCTTATGCTCTCCGGCATGTCCATAAAATAGGCGACAACCGATACGATAACCTTGAGAACAGACACCAGTATCAGGCCAAGCGTCACTATCCATATGACGGACACCAGATCTTTCAGCTTCCATGCCCCATATCTTGCTGCGAACAGCTCCGGAGCATTGTGTATCTTTTTAGGGGATATCTCAGCATACGAATTCATACGCTTTGACAGAAATATCCATCCGACAACATTGCCCACGAACAATCCCATGGCCACAAGGCACTGTCCTGCACCATGTATTACTATATTAATAGGCAGCAGAAATATGACCCACAATATTACATCATTGGCGCATACCTGCCCTGCGGTGGACACACCGCCACAGTTCTGCCTTTTGATTCCAAATACTCTCTTATCACTAAAAACAGACATGTATCAGCCACTCCATTCTTTTATCTGAATCTTCGTTATCATTTTTATATAATATACCCTGCTCATTCTACCACAGTTGAAGTTTTGCCGCCACCATCATATTTATTGTGACATTTGCCGAAATGTTACCATCAATTGCATTATTTTTTCAATAGTACAAAAACTAGTGATGTGTTATAATCTGAATCGTATGGGCTTTTACATATTTATTACATATTTTTTACCTGTCAGAAACACAGGTAAAATTCATTTTACTCAGGAGGGCTATAATTTTGGATTTATTTTCTATTTTAACATTGCTCGGAGGCGTAGGTTTATTTCTGTTCGGAATGAATCTCATGGGTGCCTCGCTGAAGAATCTCGCCGGTGGCAGTCTGGAAAAGGTTCTTGAGAAACTTACAACCGGAAAAAATCAGTTCACGGGAACTATCAAGGGTTTTACACTCGGTACAGCCGTAACAGCCATCATTCAGAGTTCGGCAGCAACGACCATCATGCTCATCGGCTTTGTAAATGCCGGAATCATGAAGCTTGGGCAGGCCATACCTGTCGTGTTTGGTGCCAACATCGGTAGTACCGCGACCGCACAGATCCTTCGTCTTGGAGATCTTGCGGAGACTAATATTCTTCTTAAACTTTTAAAACCGTCATCATTTGCTCCTATCCTTATATGTATAGGTGCATTTATCATACTATTTACAAATAACAACAAGAAACGTGATATTGCAAGTATTCTTGTTGGTCTTGGAATCCTCTTCCTCGGCATGAATACCATGGAGGGTGTATTTGCGCCACTCAAGGAATCAGAGAGCTTCCAGAATCTGTTCACATCGTTTAATAACCCATTACTTGGTATTTTAATAGGACTTGTGCTCACAGCCATCATACAGAGTTCATCTGCATCAGTAGGTATACTCCAGGCCATTTCGTCCACAGGCGTCGTTACATACGGAACAGCCATTCCTATCATTATCGGTCAGAACATCGGTAAGTGTATGACCATTATCCTCGGGGGAATCGGTGCGAACAAGAAGGCAAAGAGAGTTTCTCTCTCATATCTTCTCTTTAACATATTCGGAGCTGTGTTCTTTGTTATTGTCATATATGGACTTCAGCTTTTCATAGACATGCCTTTCATGGACAAGGTCGTAAACCGTGGTAACATTGCAAACGTCCACTTCCTGTTCAACTTTATCATAAGCCTGATACTTCTGCCATTCTCCAATCAGGTGGCAAAACTTACAGGAAAGATCATCAGGGACGACGAGGAGTCCAAGATCGACAAAGAGCTCGCCACACTGGATCCGAGACTTATCGCTACCCCTTCCATCGCTATTTCACAGGCAAGAAATGTCATGTTTGCCATGGCTGACTGCATAAGAGAGAACTTTGCAATAGCATGCAGACTCATCAGTGATTTCAATGAAGAAGATGCCGCCAAACTCGAGGAGAATGAGGATTTCATAGACAAATGTGAGAGCTCACTCAACAACTTCCTCCTCAAGGTAACATCACAGAACAACATGTCCAGATCCGAACGACTTGATGTGTCTGAGCTTCTGAACAGTCTGAGTGATATGGAAAGGATTGGTGACCACTGTGAGAATCTTCTCGTTGTATCGAGAAATATAATAGATCAGAAGATAAACTTCTCAGATCAGGGAATGAATGAGATCCAGACAGCGCTCAAGGCGACTAACAATATTATTGATATGACTCTGAACGCCTTCAAGGAGGACGATCTTCAGGCAATATCAAGAATAGAGCCACTTGCACAGACCATCAGCGAGATAACAGAGCTTATAAAGGATCACCACGTTGTGAGACTTCAGATGGGCGAATGTGGTATCCCTGGAGGATTTGCACTGGTTGACATTCTCACAAGTCTTGACAGGATCGGAAGCCACTGTAAGAACATCGGCCTTCACATTGCCAAGAAGATCAGGGGTATCCATATGGACGAGATGCACGGACACATCTACATCACCGGATACAAGACATCTGAGGAATACAAGGCTCTGTATGCATATTATTCATCCATGTATGCCGATCCGATAACAGAAGGCTTTGATGCCAGCATCCGCGAACTCCGTGAATTAACAACACCTGATGAACCTGATAACAAAGCTAAGGTTTCCGGCGAGGAGCAAAAGAATGAGTCAAAGAACGACCAGAAGTCCGACCAGAAGAAAAAGTCATCAGCAAAAAACAAAGTAGCCGACAGGCACGAAAAGATAAAAGAAAAGATAAACGAGAAATATCCTGAAAAGGGTAAAAAGAACTCCAAGAAAAAGTAAAGGAATATAACAAACTGCTATGCGAAAAAGCTCTGCACAGATAATACACTGTGCAGAGCTTTTTCGTTATATTTATATTGTAGTTTATATGCCTGGTCTTTTAAACCATATCAGTCACGGCTGTAATTGACGATCATATAGCCATCTTCTATCTCTATCCTTGCATCCTCCGATACAACCCGGTTGCTCACTCCAAGGCTGTCTCCTATCTCAAATGTACGATTCTCCACGTTGTATTCAAACCCTGTAAGTGTTACCCCCGTGACGCATCCACCGTACGGTATAAAAGATATATAATCGTATCCCTCCAGCCGGCTTATTCCGGCACTGGAATTTATCATGGTTATTACATTATGGTCATCCTCTATATACGCATTTACGCCTTTATCCGCACATTCCTTGAGCAGCCCTATGTTTGCCATTGTGTGATCAAGTCTTGTTCCTGTGGCCCCCGATATATAAATATCCGTAGCACCTTCCTCCATGGCATGCATGATGGCTACATGAGTATCCGTGAAGTCCTTGTGTGTGTCCAGATCAACAAACTGTATGGAGTGCATCTTTTTAGCCATCTTCCTGTACACGCCCACAGTCACCTTGCTGGCTGAATCGAAGTCACCCACGATCACATCCGGTACTATTCCTATCTTATTACAGGTCTCTATACCCTTGTCCACAGCTATCACTCTGCTGCTTTCAAGGTGTCTGTCCATGATTCCCTGAAGTGAATACAGATCAACTCTGCCTCCGGATATTATAATATAACTCTTCATATCACTATTTGCCCTTTATTATCTATGCCTCATATTTCTCAAATACTTTGAGAAAGCTGCAGCTGTTCTCATAAGCATCTCCACCAAATACCGCAGAACCGGCAACTATGACATTTGCACCGGCTTCTATGACGTCACCCACATTCTTCAGATTGACTCCACCATCCACCTCTATATTGAGCTCAAGGCCTCTGTCATCTGCCATTTTTCTGACCTCAGCCACCTTTCTGAGTGCTGAAGGAATAAATGACTGTCCGCCGAATCCCGGATTGACACTCATAACAAGTACCATATCCAGATCGTCTATCACATAGTCAAGCACTGATACAGGAGTTGCCGGATTGAGTGCCACTCCGGCCTTCATTCCAAGCTCATGTATCCTGGCAACGGTTCTGTGCAGATGCTTACAGCTCTCTGCATGTACGGTTACCCAGTCAGCACCTGTCTTCTTGAAATCCTCAAGATATCTGTCCGGCTCCTCTATCATGAGATGCACGTCAAATATCATGTTCGTCTCTTTTCTGAGACACTTTATGACAGGCGCACCAAATGATATGTTCGGAACAAACGCACCGTCCATAACGTCAAGGTGCAGCGCAGGAACTTTCGCTCTGTCAAGCTCCGCAATGCCGTCCGCAATATGTGCAAAATCAACTGACAATAATGAAGGTGAAAGAATTATCATTACCATTTCCTCTTTTCTTTTAAGTCGTTATATATCATTACATAATCTTCGTATCTTATACGGCTTATCTCTCCGTCCGCAACCGCCTGCTTTACCAGACAATCCGGCTCACTGACATGATTGCACATGTTGAATCTGCACTTTCCCGTATATGCCGCAATATCCGGGAAATACTCCTTGAGATCCTCCGCCTCTATGGAATCAACATAGAGCGATGAAAAGCCCGGTGTGTCCATAATATATGTCCTGCCGCCAATGTGCATGAGCTCAGAATGTCTCGTGGTGTGCTTGCCACGCTTTATCTTGTCACTTATAGCGCCTGTCTGGGCCTCCGCCTCTGGCTTGATCGCATTGAGAGTAGACGACTTGCCGACTCCCGATGGCCCCGCAAACACCGTTGTGCGGTCTTTTATGATCTCCCTGAGCCTGTCTATGCCCTCGCCTTCCCTGGCGCTTATGAAGATTGTCTCATACCCGCTCTTGCTGTATGATCTGCAAGCCTCCATATTGTCCGGCGAAAGATCCGTCTTGTTAAAACAAATGATAGTCTCAACACCGCTTTTCTCCATGCTGACAAGGAATCTGTCAAGCAGGTTAAAGTTCGGCTCAGGCTCGCTCACGGCAAATATTATGATCGTCTGATCCACATTTGCCACAGCAGGTCTTATTAAAGAGTTAAATCTAGGCAATATCTCAACGATATTACCTAGATTGTTCTCAGGATCAAGTATCTCTATATTCACATTATCTCCGACAAGGGGCTTGATCTTTTTGTTTCTGAAGATGCCCTTCGCCTTACATTCGTACAAATGTCCATCCTCGGCGTCTATATAATAGAATCCACCGATTCCTTTGATTATCTTTCCTGATATGATATCTGCCACTACTAATTACTCTCCTGTGTAAATGTAGCGGACAAACCGCCCGTGTTAAAGCTTGATGTGACATCTATTCCCTCTGAATCCGTGATGGTCACAGAGAATGATCCCTGGTTGCTCTCAAGTCCTGTAGGACCCTCAACTCCATCTATATTGATAGGGAAGTCTCCTGCACCAGCCTTGCCGCTGTATACAGAGAATGTCTGTCTGCCTATTGTGTATGAGATGTCAACTGTCACACTTCCAAATGTATCAAAATCAAACTCTATATTCGATATTGAACCGCTGAAAGATACAGAGTATGTAACCTTCTGAGGTCCCTTACTGACAACATATGACACGGTAGTTCCCTCGTCAACCTCAGTGTTGACCTCAGGATCCTGTGATATTACCTGGCCTTCCTTCACATCATCGCTGTACTCATAGCTTGGATTGCCTACCAGGTTGACCTCCTGAAGCTTAGCTGCTGCATCTGCCTCAGACCTACCCTTGAGGTTAGGAACTGCGATCTTCTTAGTCTCCTTACCGTTACTGATGATTATCTTGACTGTTGAGCCCTCCTCAACCTCTGTTCCGGCAACAGGATCTGAGGATATTACATGATCCTTCTCAACATTATCATCGTACGCATAGCCATGTGTTACCTTAAGTCCTGCCTCCTCGAGCAATGTTGTGGCCTGACTGTCCTCATATCCGAGAACATTCGGCACCTTGGTCTTTTCCTTGCCAGATGACACGTAAATAGTTATCTGTGTATCCTTTGTTATGGATGTTCCATCATCTATACTCTGTGATATTACATAGCCCTTCTCAACTGTGGCATCTGTCTTCTCCACAAATGTATAGTTGGTGAAGCCATTCTTCTTCATCTGCTCCTCAGCCGCAGTCTTATACAGACCTACTACATTGACCATAGGTACTGTCTCCTGTGCAGTTGTGTCGTTCGATCCCTCTGTGGTTATGACATCGGTGCTTTCCTCCGTCTTACCCTTACCGCCCAGAATATTCCAGCCGGCTATCTTGCCTATGAGAAGTATGGCAAGTATGGCAAGAACCACCGCGATGGCAATACTTGATACCATGATTATCTTCTTAAGTCTTGGATCAAGCTCCTCTTCTCCATCGTATTCCTGCTCCTGTTCTCCATCATCTGCCACTGACTCGTCCGTATCATCCTCTTCATCGTCGTCATCTGGGAACAGATCGTCGAACTGTGACGGCGGCATAACTGGCACGTTAGCCTTGATCTCTGACGTTCTCGGACTTACAGGTGGAACCTCCGTAGTATCTGCCTTATCGACCTGTCTTCCGGTCTTGATCATCTCCATCTCCTGCTTTGTCATCTCAATGGTAGGGGATGTAGGAACGCTGGTCTTAGGCACTACTATACAATCTATATTAGGATTCTCTTTTACTCTGTTGAGATCAGCTATAAGCGCATTTGCTGTGAGATATCGTCTCTCCGGCTTCTTCTGTGTACACTTTCTTATGATCTTCTCAAGGCTTGTAGGTATATCCGGGTAATACTCCCTAGGTGATACCATCTCGCCCTGAATGTGCATCAGCGCTATAGCCACATTGTTCTCGCCTTCAAATGGAACATGTCCTGTGAGCATCTCATACATGGTGATACCGAGTGAATAAATATCACTTCTCTCATCTGAGAATCCGCCCCTTGCCTGCTCCGGTGATATGTAGTGAACACTGCCCATCGCATTTGTCGTGGTCGTGCTTGACGATGCGGCTCTTGCGATTCCGAAATCAGTAACCTTCAGCGTGCCGTTGTTCGACATGATGATGTTCTGAGGCTTTATATCTCTGTGTATCGTGTGATGCTCATGGGCCGCCTGAAGTCCCTGGGCTATCTGTATGGCAAAATCAATCGCCTGCATAGGCTCTATTCTACCGTGGGCCTGTATATATTCCTTGAGGGTGGTTCCCTCCACAAGCTCCATTACTATATAATATATTCCGTTGTCCTCACCGACATCGTATACATTCACAATATTAGGATGTGACAGCCCCGCCGCAGACTGGGCCTCTATCCTGAACTTTGTAACAAAATTAACGTCTGAGCTGAACTCAGGCTTAAGCACCTTTATGGCAACATATCTGTTTAACACATGACATTTTGCCTTATATACCTCTGACATACCGCCAGATCCAACCAATTCTATGATCTCATAACGACCGCTGAGCATCGTTCCCGGATTTAACATACCAATTTATTCCTCCCAATCTATCGCAGCTACAACGGCAGATATATTGTCCTTGCCGCCGTAGTAATTCGCTCTCTCCACCAGCTTCTCACCGACTGTCTTAAGATCATCCGACTCTGATACAATGTCCCGAATCTCGTCGTCCTCTATCATGTTCGACAAACCATCAGAACATAGAAGGATCTTATCATCCGCTGAAAGTTCTACTTCAAAGAAATCCGGAACCACATCATCACCTATTCCAAGTGCTCGGGTTATAATGTTCTTCTCTGGATGATTCCGTCCCTTATTCCTGTCGAGCTGACCATTCCTTATCAGCTCCTCAACCAATGAGTGATCAAGTGTGACCTGTCTTATCTCATTGTTAACTATATATAATCTGCTGTCACCTATATTCGCGACATACATGATTCCATCATCGATCACTGCAGCTACAAATGTCGTTCCCATACCTGCGTAATCCTCCGGATTGCTGAGCGCAAGCTTATACACCTTGTCATTGGCATATATTATCGCCCTCTTGAGCAGCGATACAGGATTGCTTATCTCGCTTTCACTTATATATTCAACGGCGGCTTCAATCGCCGTTCTGGATGCAACGTCCCCGGCCTTATGACCGCCCATGCCATCCGCAACTATGTACAGATTGCTGATAGCCCCTATTGGCTCATCTGTATAAAATATGCTGTCCTGATTCATGGAACGCTTTTTTCCAACATCTGTTATTCCAAATGATTTCATATATTCTCTCCATCAGCCTAAAATATTATCTGATACGCCACCTTGCCTATTTTAGCACAACACATAAAAAAGAACAAGACGAACTATTTATCCGTCTTGTTCTCCTCCTCATATTTACGGCGGAGCTGTCCGCACGCTGCGTCTATGTCACGCCCCATGCTTCTTCGCACCGTAGCTGTTATCTGGTTTCTCTCCAGAATATTTTTGAAATTCTCAATGGCGCTGTTATCCGCCCTCTCGTAATCCCTCTCCTTGATCGGATTTACGGGGATGAGGTTCACATGGCAGTTTCTTCCCCTTATGAGATGCGCCAGCTCGCATGCCTTCTCAGGGCTGTCATTCTGCCCTTTTACAAGAGAATACTCAAATGTTATCCTCCTGCCCGTCCTGTCAAAGTAATAATCACAGGCGTCCAGAACCTCTGCAATGCTATATCTGTTAGCTATCGGCATGAGTGCCCTTCTGTCCTCGTCATTTGGCGCGTGAAGCGACAATGCAAATGTAATGGAAAGCCCTATATCCGCAAGCCTCTTTATCTCAGGCACTAAACCGCAGCTCGACACTGTGACATTTCTCTGGCTTATGTTCAGTCCATTCTCGTCCGTCAGCATCTCTATGAACCTGACAAGATTGTCAAAGTTATCCAGCGGCTCTCCTGTTCCCATCACGACCACATTTGACACACGCTCACCTGTTATCTTCTGGATGCTGTATATCTGTGACAGCATCTCGGACGCTGTGAGATTCCTCACCAGCCCGCCTATGGTCGATGCACAGAACCTGCAGCCCATACGGCAGCCCACCTGGGATGATATGCACACGGAATTGCCATGCTTGTACTTCATGAGCACGCTCTCTATGACATTCCCATCATGGAGTCTGAACAGGAATTTATTTGTGCCGTCATCCTCTGAAATGAGTCTGGTGACAACGCTCACACCATATATTCCATATTCATCCATCTTCTCTCTGAGGCTTTTCGGCAGATTGGTCATCTCCTCCGTTCCGTCCGCAAGCTTCACATGAAACCACTGATATATCTGCTTCGCCCTGAATGCCGGCTGACCGGCACCGGTGACCCAGTTCCTGAGTTCTTCCATATTCATTGATTTCAGATCCGGCTGTCTAATATCCTTATCTTCTCTATCCTTTACTTCCATACTCTGTCCAATCTTTTATACATGTTCTATCTATTTTGTACGCACGAACTTCGATATGAAAAATCCATCACACTCATCGACTCCCTGTAACAGAGTTACATATCCTTTATCGCCGCCGTGCCCCGGTACAATCTCATCTATACTCACAGTCTCAAAATCATGATTTTCCGCAAACCACTTAACATTGTTCTGATTCTCCCTGCTGTCTATAGTACATGTCGAATACACCAGTGTTCCACCCGTTTTCACATATCTGGATACAGTGTCAAGAATATCCCTTTGAAGCTGTGCCAGCTCGTCTATGCTGTCACCTGTCACATTGTACTTGATATCGTTCTTCCTGCCCATTATGCCAAGTCCCGAACACGGAAGGTCTGCTATTACCACATCAGCCTTTCCGACAAAGTTCTCATCAAGGTCTCTCGCATCCCATGCCTCGACAGTGACATTTGTCAGTCCAAGTCTGTCCACGTTCTCCTCTATGAGCTCCGTCTTGTTCTCGGTGAGATCCCTTGAGATAACCCTTCCTGTCTGTCCCGCAAGACTTGCGGCATACATGGTTTTGCCGCCCGGTGCTGCACACACATCCACCACCAGATCTCCATTCTGTATACCTGCTGCCCTTACAGCCAGACACGAACTCTGATCCTGTACAACAAATTCTCCATCCATGAATCCTGGGATCCTTCTGACATAATCATATCCCTTTATAAGAAGTGATGTGTCATTCAGGCTTCCTCGCACTGTCTCTATTCCAGCGGCCTCCAGCTTCCTCTCGACTTCATCAACGCTTATCCTGTCTGTATTCACCCTTATGGATGTCGGACGCATTTCGTAGCTGCTTCCGAGTATCCTGTCCACCGTTTCTCTGTCATAGTCCTGCAGCAGTATCTCCACAAGCTCCACAGGAACTGAATATTCAACCGAATAGTATTCCAAAGATGATGTGTTCTTATCAGGGTATTTTATACCATCCCTGTTTCTTGCGATATTTCTGAGCACTCCGTTGACAAAGCCTCTGAGGCTTCCAAATCCATGATCCACCGCCAGCTTCACCGACAAGTTGCAGGCAGCCGAATCCGGAACAGAGTCCATAAAGAACAGCTCGTAAGTTCCCATCCTGAGGACGCATCTTATGAGCGGCTTGCACTTGTTCACCTTTGTTTTGGAGAACTGGTTTATTATGTAGTCCAGCTTTATCCTCTGCTCTGTGACTCCCTCGACCATTCTCGTGATGTACGCCCTGTCCTGTTTGCTCATGAACTGGTTGGCGCGGAGTGCCGTTCCAAGTGCTATATTTGAAAATGTATGATTTTTCTCAATGTCCAGTAATGTGGTCAGAACCACCTCTCGAGTCTTTGTATCCATTCTACCTCTTGTCCATTCTTCATCAGATATATTTGATCAGATGTGCTCTCCGGCTGTGAGTTTATTGCCCGCAAGGAACGCCGCCGCATCCATAAGCTTCTTGCCCTCAGGCTGCAATCTTGTTATCTGGAGTGCATCCTGTCCACACGCTATGGCAAATGTCTTCTTGGTCACCATGGTTATCTCACCCGGTGCAATGCCATCCTCACGGCTCACTACCTTTGCCCCATATATCTTGACATTCTTGCCGCCTATCCTTGTGTATGCACAAGGCCATGGCTGAAGGCCTCTCACAAGTCTCTCTATCTTCTCTGCCGGCTCACTGAAATCTATATCTCCCATACCCTTGTTCAACATGGAAGCGTAACAGCTCAGGCTGTCATCCTGAGGTGTCCGGACCGCAGTTCCATTCTCAAGCTTTTCAAGGGTTGACAGTATAAGCTGCGCACCGCTTGCCGCAAGCTTGTCCGTCAATGTCTCTCCAGTGTCATCGTCACCGATAGACACAATCGAATGTTCTATCATATCTCCGGTATCAAGTCCCTTTGCCATGTACATGGTGGTGACTCCGGTCTCCTTCTTGCCGTCAATGATCGCCCACTCGATAGGCGCCGCACCGCGGTACTTCGGGAGCAGCGATGCATGGATATTGACACATCCGTACTTCGGAATATTGAGTATGCTCTCAGGAAGTATCTGGCCATATGCTGCCACAACTATCACATCAGGTGCATACGCTCTGATGATGTCCACGTTCTCCTGCTCACGGAGCTTCACCGGCTGATATACCGGAATATCATATTCCATTGCCTGTACCTTCACCGGTGTCGGTTGAAGCTTTTTGCTCCTTCCCTTTGCCCTGTCCGGCTGCGTAAAGCATGCCACAACGTCATGTCCCGCTTCCACTATGGATACAAGTGCGTGCACGGCAAAATCAGGGGTTCCCATATATATAACTCTCATCTGCATGTCCTCCTTGTTATAGGTTAAGTATCTCTTAATTCTGCTCTACCTCATGAAGGCCATCCTCGACAAGATCCTTGTAGAGTTTTCCGTCAAGATGATCAAGCTCGTGGCAGATAGCTCTCGCCAGAAGTCCCTCTCCCTCGACTGTAAACTCCTCCATATTCTCGTCAAATGCCTTGCATATTACATGCATAGGTCTTGTAACTGTTCCAAATTTTCCAGGAAGGCTGAGGCATCCCTCCTCACCTGTCTGCTCTCCGTCTGATTCTGTTATCACAGGATTTATAAGACAGAGTGGATTGTCATCGCCGACATCAATAACAACTATCCTCTTGAGGATTCCAACCTGAGGTGCGGCAAGTCCAACTCCATTTGCCTCATACATGGTATCAAACATGTCATCTATGAGTGTAAGTGTTCTGTCATCCATCTTCTCAACCGGTCTGCACACCTTTCTGAGTATGTCATCTCCGTCATATCTTATATTTCTTATCGCCATGTCCACAAATCTCCTTTTCACTAATACATATTTACCGGATTCAGGTCAAAGAATACGCTCACATCGTTCTCTCCGTTCTCCTTAAGCCATTCCTCGACATAATCCTTGACATCCACCAGCATCCTGTAATCCCGGTGTTTTATATACAACACCCGCCTGTACACATCCTTTATCTTTGATATGGCCGGTTCCGAAGGACCGATCACAGACAGATGTCCTGCATTTATATATTTTCCCCTTATAAGAGAATACATCCTATCCATTATATTGGCAAGCTGTTCTTCGTCCATGCCCGTGCCCATTATGACCATCATATTCCACTCCGGCGGATACCTCATGAGTGATCTGTACGCCTCCTCGATATCGTAGAATGCCCTGTAATTCTGGGACGCTGCCGCAGTTATGGCGTAGTTGTCCGGCTTGTAGGTCTGTATCACAACCTTTCCGGGCACATCACCCCTTCCGGCTCTTCCCGCAGCCTGGGTCAGCAGGTCAAATGTCCTCTCACCGGCTCTGTAGTCTCCGCTGAACAGTGTGAGATCCGCCAGCAGCACACCCACAAGTGTCACTCTGGAAAAGTCATGTCCCTTGACTATCATCTGGGTTCCTATGAGTATGTCCGCATCGCCTCTTCCGAAGCTCTCAAGTATCTGCTCATGAGAATTCTTCTTCGAGGTCGTATCCCTGTCCATCCTTAAGGTCCTGGCCTCCGGGAACAACCTGTGTACCTCCTGCTCGACCTTCTCGGTTCCGACTCCATAGCCTCCTATGAGCTTTGAACCGCACGCCGGACATTTGTCCGGCTCCGGCATTCTGAATCCGCAGTAGTGGCACACAAGCACGCCCTTCTGTGTATTATTTCCAGAGTGCAGTGCCATGGACACGTCACAGTGCGGGCATTTCACTGCCTCTCCGCAGCTCCTGCAGGATACAAAGCTGTTATATCCCCGCTTGTTGATGAACAGTATGATCTGTTCCCGCTTGCTGAGCCTGTCCGCTATATCATTTGCAAGCTCGTCGCTTATTATGGATCTGTTGCCCCGGTGGAGTTCATCCCTGAGATCTACTATGCTTGTCTCTGCCATGGCTCTGCCCTCAACACGGCTGTCCATGGTCCACAGCCTGTACTCACCCGCCAGTGCACGCTTGTAGCTCTCCACGGAAGGAGTTGCGGAACCGAGTATGACACTCGCCCCCTCAAGCCTTGCACGTTCTATGGCAGTCTCCCTTGCGTGATATTTTGGCGGGCTGTCACTCTTATAGCTGCTCTCATGCTCCTCGTCTATTATTATCAGCCCCAGCTTCTCAAATGGGGTAAACAGCGCAGACCTCGGGCCTATCACCACATCCACATCGCCCTTCCTTGCGCGCTCAAACTGATCATACTTCTCCCCGCTGCTGAGCTTTGAGTTGACCATGGTCACACGGTCACCAAAGTATCTGGAGAAATATGTCAGTGTCTGATACGTGAGTGCTATCTCAGGTATCAGCACGATCGCCTGTCTGCCCGCGCGGACGACTTCACGGATACACCTCACATACACCTCAGTCTTGCCGCTTCCCGTCACGCCATGAAGAAGATAAGTCCTGTGTATACCCTGATCTGCATCACTTACGAAATCATCGACTATCCTCTGCTGGTCACTGTTAAGCTCTATATCAGGAGCCTCAAATGCCTGCTGCCTCACCGCGTCAGACACCACATCCCGGTATCTGCTGTCCTCAACGATACGAACGACACCTTCGTCCTCCATGGCCTTAACCGCCTGATGTGACACATTCAAAGTCCCGGTGGCCTCCGTCATTGGGAGCTCATGTCTCACCATAAGCTCGCGGAGGAGCCTGAGCTTTGCCCTGGCATTCTTCTTCATATATCTGTATTCCCATGTGTCCACATCCTCGCATGAAAGGACAACATATCTGACCACCACGGACTTAACCGTTTTTTTCACCGGCATCACCGTCTGGATGGCATTTATCATGGTGGAGCCGTAGTTCTCCTTTATCCACGCCGCAAGGGCAAGGAGCCTTCCCGGAGCTGCCACGCCGTCCTCGCACAGAGAATCTATAGACTTTATCCTGCTCTCATCATATTCCGTGGAATCCGATATCCCTATGACATAGCCTTTTCTCAGATTATTTCCCTTGCCAAATGGAATGTTGACCTGACTTCCTATCTGTATCCTTCCGGCAATATCGTCAGGAATAGCATATTGAAATGTTCTGTCTATCGCCTCATGGGATATATCAATTATCACATCTGCGTACAATCCCCGCATTTTTCTCCTCCAATATCTGCCGTATCATTTCTCTCTCGTCCATTTGTGTCCTGCGTCCCTCTATATCCTGATATGTCTCATGGCCTTTGCCGGCCAGAAGGACTATATCATCCCTGTCCGAAATCTCCAGAGCGTATCTTATAGCATCCAGACGGCTGCATATCTTTACATATTCTCCTCCGCCCTCGAGAACCCCGGTCTCAATATCCGTCATTATCGCCTCCGGGGATTCAAACCTCGGGTTATCACTTGTTATGACCGTCATATCCGCCAGCCTGCCCGACACAAATCCCATGCCTTTTCTGCGCCCGGCTGATCTATTGCCGCCGCATCCGAACAGACATATAAGCCTCTTCGGCCTGTACTGTCTGAGGGTGGTCAGTACATTTTCCAGGCTCACGGCATTGTGGGCATAATCGATGAATATCCTTGCGTATCCCGGAATCTCCACCGGCTCGAGTCTGCCCCTCACCTTCATATCCGACTGCGAATCCTGCATTACCTCCATCGGTATCCCGATGATCCCGCAAGTGGTTACCGCAGCAAGAGAATTGTACACATTGAACTCTCCCGGTATGCCAACAGTCATGTAAGTGCTCTCCCCGTCCGTTCTCTCACACTCATAGCCTATCCCCATAACTCTATGGAGAATGAGCCTGTGTATCGCTCCCGCCATACACACATTGCCATCCCCGGCTGCAGTGTGATTCCTCACACCATAATATACCACTTCAGCCCCTGCATTCACAGCCTCGGCAGCAATACACCCAGAATACATGTCATCTGCATTTATCACCGCAGTCTTACACTTTGAGAACAGGCTTCTCTTCCATCTCCCATACTCGGCAAATGTGCGGTGTTCATTCCGCCCAATGTGATCCGGAGCAAGATTTGTATATACGCATATATCAAATTCTACCCCTGACACACGGCCGTGCATAAGCCCCTGTGACGATACCTCCATGACGCAGTATTCCGCACCATTTGCCACCATGTCTGCAAGCTTGCGATGGAGATATATCGTTCCCGGAGTGGTGTTCACAGATGGTATCTTCCGGATACAGTCATCGACCTCTATGGTTCCCACAAGACCGGTTCTACGCCCCCATCTGTCCAGCATAGACTTTATCATACATGCGACCGTGGTCTTTCCCTTTGTCCCGGTCACACCTATAACCTTCATACTTCGTGACGGAAAATTCCAGAAATTATTACATATCATTCCTATACCGTGGCGATAGTCATACAGTCTCACGATCAGTACACCATCGGTATCCCCCCAGCGTCCGGCTGACCGCTCCGCAGGTATGCCGATATCATCTGTCACGACTATACACGCTGCGCCCCTTGCCACGGCATCATCTATATAGCGATGTCCATCTGTTCTCGCACCTCTCCGGCACACAAAAAGAGTTCCCTGTGTGACATCTCTGGAATCATCTGCCAGATCCGTAATCTGACAGTCAATGTCCCCTGCCAGGATCTCATAGACCGTGCCTTTTAGAACATCTGACGCCCTCATGATACACCTCCCGTCGACATATTCCTGTTTATTTAGAATATGCCACATCCGGCACAGTTGTGTATCAGAAAAATAGGAGGCTGTGCTAAAAGCTCCAACCTCCATTCTTCTCACTTACCGCTATATATTCCGGTCTGTTAATCCTCGTCTGCTCCGACGATCTTTACCTTTCCATGGTAAACTTCATCTACAGCGATGGATAATGGCTTCTTCTTTGGGTCTGCTGCCACCATAGGCTCCTGGCCATCAATGATCTCTCTTGCTCTCTTTGCTGTTGCAAGAACGATTGAATATCTGCTGTTTACTACAGGCTGCTCACCTGGCTCAACCTCTGCATTTACTACTGACATTAAGTCTGTGTATGATGGATGTAACATGATATTATATCCCCTTTCTTATATGATTATTGAAATATTCTTCTAAACTGCTGTCCACTGTTATCCAGTCTAATTTATCAGAGTTTCTTTATCTCTGCAAGCTCTTCTTTTATTCCGGCTATATATCCAAGCTGATTATCTCTTCTGCAGCCATAGCTTCTGATGACTGAATCCACGGTGTGTATACACTCGTCCAGATCATCGTTGACTATGATGTAGTCGTACTTGTCCATGTCCTCAGCTTCCTCTGTGGCCTTTCGGAGTCTCTTGATTATGGTCTCCTCCGACTCTGTTCCTCTTCCTGCCAGTCTGCTCTTAAGCTCGCTTATGCTTGGAGCTGATATAAATATGAGAAGCGCATCAGGGAACTGCTTCTTGACATTGAGTGCACCCATGACCTCTATCTCGAGTATGACGTCCTTGCCATCAGCAAGCTTCTCCTCAACATACTTCTTTGGAGTTCCATAATAATTCTCTACATACTGTGTCCACTCGATAAATCCGCCGTAGTCAATGAGATTCTCAAAATCCTTGCGATCCATGAAATAATACTCTCTTCCATCGACCTCACCCTCTCTCGGTGATCTTGTCGTCGCCGACACTGAAAGGTTATATCCAAAATCCGACACAAGTCTCTTGACAACTGTGCCCTTTCCAACTCCTGAAAAACCGGATATGACTATGAGCGATCCACGCTTTGTACTCTTATCTGCCATCATCATTACCTCTAAAAATTATGTATTCTATTCCAGATTCTGTATCTGCTCTCTGACCTTCTCTATGTCAGTCTTGAGCTGTATCGCCTTGTCTGACACATCAAGTGAATTGGCCTTTGAAAGTATCGTGTTCGCCTCTCTGTTCATCTCCTGTGCGATGAAATCCAGCTTCCTGCCGACGCTTCCGCCATCCTCCAGAATCTTCTTCGTGCTGCTGATATGGCTCTTAAGCCTTACAGTCTCCTCGTCCACACATATCTTGTCCGCATATATAACGACCTCTGTGGCGATCCTGTTCTCATCTATAACAGGATTGTCAAGAACCTCTGTGATCTTGTCCGTGAGCTTGCGTCTGTACTCCTCCACAAGTTCAGGTGATATCTCCTCTATATAATCAACGGCAGCTCTCATTCCGTCAAGCTTGTCGATCATGTCCTTCTTAAGGTTCTCTCCCTCTGTTATCCTCGACTGCACGAACACCTTCGCAGCCTCGTCAAGGGATGTCTCTATTATCTTCCACAGCTCATCCTGGTCGACCGCCTGCTCCTCAACCGTGAACACATCAGGGAAGCCTCCAAGCTGTGCAGGTGTTATGCTGTTCTCAATTCCAAAATCCTTGGACATCTCCTCGAAATATCCCATATACTTCTCGGCAACGTCCTTGTTATACTTCAGCTTGACATTGTCATCCGAGAAATCCTCGTATGTGATGAACACGTCAACCTTTCCTCTCTCAATATATTTTTTGAGATATGTTCTTATGTTTGTCTCAAAGAAACTTATCTTCTTTGGGAGCTTTATATTGATGTCGCAGAATCTGTGATTGACTGACTTCATCTCTACAACTATCTTGTATGCATCAGTCACCCTCTCGCTGCGGCCAAATCCTGTCATGCTTTTTACCATATCTGTCTCCTAATATTCCCAGGTTATATGTTGTTTTCAATTACCTGATAACAGATAATATATTATACTTCACACCTGTTTAAAAATCAAATTATTTATTGTACTTCCTCTATTCCCGCAATCCTCGGCTCTGCGATCATCGAGTAATTCGTATGATATATTACAAATCCAGGCTTTGCCCCCGCAGGCTTTTTGATATTTCTGCGCTCGGTATAGTCTATCTCCACCTTCGGTGCCGTCCTTCCAGACGAATAATACGCTGCAAGTCTTGCCGCCTCCTCATATGTAGAATCAGGAAGTCCTCCCGCACCCTCAAGTCTCACGATGACATGGGAACCCGGCATCTTCTTAGCATGGAACCACATATCCCCACTATTTGCGAATTTAAATGTGAGCTCATCGTTCTGGATATTATTCTTGCCCACATACATATGGAATCCATCGCTGGATATGTAGTGCAGCGGTTTCGACTTTGCCTTTTTCCTGTCGCCCTTGCGTCCGTAATGTCCCTTTACATATCCGCAGGCTACGAGCTCCTCCTTGACCTGTGCCAGTGAATTCTCATCTATCGCCATATCAAGGAACGTCTGTACCGACTGAAGATGCTCCAGCTCACTCTTCGTCTCGACAGTGAGCTGTGTAAGTGCCTCATAAGTCCTCTTGAGCTTGTTGTATCTCGCAAAATATCTCTTGGAGTTATCCATAACAGATATGGTCTTGTCAAGCGGGATCTTTATCATCTCGTTAGTATAGTAGTTGAGAGCCTCAAAACTGTCCGCTCCCTGTTCTATATTGTAACCATATGTGTTGATCAGTTCTCCGTACACACGGTACTTTTCCCTGGATTCAGTGTCCTTTAACTGAGCGAGCTGCAGGTCGTATTTCTTGCTCGTTCTCTCAATGGCATTCGAGACGATCTTTCTGAGATCCGATGACTTCTGTCTTATCCTTGTGACCGCACTCTTTCTGTAGAAATACTCATCAAGCACCTTTGAAATGTCATTCCTTGATTCTATGGTCTTGTCGCTGTACATCGACAGATGCACCGACGAGAACTCCACTGGAGTGTAACCGTCCAGTATGATCTCAGGAGTATAGTTCCCGATCCTTATATCAGATACTATCCCGGCAAATTCATCATAAAGCCTTGCGACATCCGCCTCGCTCATGCTGTCCACAGGCATGTTGCCGTCAAGTCCTGCCCTGTAGGTTATCTCACTCGCCACAACCGGTGAAAATCCGGTTATGTTCTGGTATATCGCCTTTATGATATTCGTAGGGCTCGAGCTCACACGCTCTATGAAGTCCCCGCGCTCTATCTCAAGCGGGGATACCTTTCCTCCCGCCGGAGGATACTCATAAGTCCTGCCCGGAAGAACCTCCCTCACTGAGCTCACCATATGGGATATATGCTTTATGCTGTCGATGATGACATTCTCATCCGTGGCAAATATGATATTGCTGTGCTTACCCATGATCTCTATGATGAGTTTCTTTCTCTTTAGATCTCCAAGCTCGTCCAGATGCTCGATGACCATGACAACTATTCTCTCAAAGCCCGGCTGATACACATCAACTATCCTTCCGTTGTTGATATGCTTCCTGAGGAGCATACAGAAATTCGGCGCTGTCATAGGATTCTCCTTGGCGGACTGCTGAAAGTATATAAGCGGGAGGCTTGCATCCGCAGACATGAGCAGCCTGTAATTCTCCCTGTTATTCTTTATTACTATGTTGAGCTCGTCCTTCTCCGGCTGATATATCTTATATATCCTTCCGTCGATGAGTTTCTCCTTCATGTCTCTTACCACATTGGATATCACTATTCCGTCAAACGCCATATCTGTCTCTCCTATATCCCTGAAAAAAGGCAGAAAATGCAAATTCATTCTCTGCCTCTTCCATATCTACTACCACATTACTGCTATCCTGATCCTACAGTGAATTGTAGAGATCCTTATATATATTCGCTGAGTTGTACCATGAGTAATCCTGTCTCATGCCACGCTCCTGGATTCCATACCATGCCTCTTTGTTGTTATAGTACACTTCCTTTGCATAGTTTATGGCATTGAGGAGCTCATATGCATCATAATTAGCAAATGAGAATCCTGTTCCTGTACCCTCGAACTGATTATAAGCCTCAACAGTATCTGCAAGACCACCTGTCTCTCTTACTACTGGAACTGTGCCATATCTGAGTGCCATGAGCTGTGTGAGTCCACATGGCTCAAATCTTGAAGGCACGAGCATCACATCGCAGCCTGCATACATCTTATGAGATCTCTCATCTGAATAATAGATGTTCGCTGATACCTTTGCAGGATGTATTCCCTGATAATACTTGAACATGTTCTCGTACTTGCCGTCACCGGTTCCGAGGACGATGAACTGTACTCCGTCACAGCATATATCGTTCATGATCCTGTCAACCAGATCAAGACCCTTCTGGTCTGTGAGTCTGGATATGATTCCTATTACAAACTGATTCTCATCCTGAGGAAGTCCACATTCCTTCTGCAGTTCGATCTTGTTGATCTTCTTGAGCTGTCTGAAGTTATCCACGCTGTAGTTCTTATATACCTGTGGATCTGTTGCAGGATTCCATACCTCGTAATCTATACCGTTGACAATGCCCCAGAGTGACTGCCATCTGGCACTTAAGAGCCCGTCAAGTCCCTCTCCATAATATGGAGTCTGTATCTCCTTGGCATATGTGTTACTTACCGTTGTTATCTTATCTGCATATACAAGTCCGCCCTTGAGCATGGCAGCATCCTTCTGGATCTCCAGCTTGTCCGGTGTAAATACATAATCAGGGAGCCCTGAATACTCCTGAATGGTCTTTATATCCCACTTGCCCTGGAACTGGAGATTATGAATAGTCATAACAGACTTCATGCTTGTATAGAACATATCTCCTGCAAACAGAGTCTTGAGATATACAGGCACAAGTCCTGCCTGCCAGTCATGACAGTGAAGTATATCCGGCTGGAAACCGATCGATGGAAGGATCGAAAGCGCTGCCTTTGAGAAATAACAGAACTTCTCGATATCCCACTTTACATCACCATAAGGTGTAAATCCGTTAAAGTAATACTCGTTATCTATGAAATATACCTTGACACCCTCATACTCCAGATACATAACGCCAACATAATCATTCTTGTAACCGATGTCCATATAAAAATGCGTTATATACTGCATCTTCTCCCTGTACTTGTTCGGAATACAGAGATAATTCGGCATGATGACTCTCACATCATACTCGTTCTTATCAAATATCTTTGGCAGTGTTCCAACTACATCCGCAAGACCACCCGTCTTTATAAATGGCACACACTCTGATGCTATATATGCAACCTTCTTCATCAAATAAACCCTCCATGACATTTAGACATTAAATCCTTGTATATTATATCACACGGGTATCCATAATTCAATAAATCAGTGTATCTATATTGTTGCATTTGCCACATTCCGCTGATATACTTTTAGCATGCAGCCGCACGCAGATACGGCTGCGATCACAATCCAGAAAACAGGAGATTTTCAATGTTAGACATCACCATCACCGAGACCAGGGACTTCGTGAAGAAGCTTCTGATGGACAATACATTTGACCGTTTTCTCGCCATGGAGGCATTTGTAAAAAGCGGGATAACATACAGCTTTGACGGAAGGGTAAACAAGGATTTCTATGACAAGGAGGAGCTGGAGCTCATGGCTTCCACATCCTACGCCTCATGGGAGTCCATAAAACCACATGTATATAATGTTATAAGAGGAAAGAAGCTGCCACTGAGCTTCAAGATAGTGCTCGTGCTCTCCCAACCGGACATCATGGATATGCTTGAGAAGAACCATCTCACCATACCGGTATCCGATGTGGCAAATCTCACCTTGAACGTCTACTATGACGGCATGAGCATACAACTCACATCCATGGCGACCCAGAACATATTCACCATGGATAAGACCCTTGAGCATGTGTGGGATGCGGAGATCAGGGATTTCCTTAAGACTGCCGGAATATATTTCACCGAAAGCTGATTTTTTGAAGAAATTTAATATGATTTTTGAAGATCCGGCACCTCATCTGATGCCGGATTTTTTTACGCGCCGCCCCCTGTTAGCACTCATTTTGTCTGAGTGCTAATTTTTTCTTGACTTTAGTTCCCAGCTGATTTATCATACCTTTTAGCCTGATGTGTCAGTGTACATTTCTATTAAGATTGAACACAGATCGAGGATGACACATCTTTCATTGAAAACCATTATATTTTAAGGAGATGTATACAATTATGAAGAACGGAAATTTATCGATCAACAGTGAAAACATTTTCCCTGTCATCAAGAAGTGGCTGTATTCAGACCACGATATATTTGTCAGGGAGCTTATATCAAACGGCTGTGATGCCGTGACAAAGCTTAAGAAGCTGTCTCTCATGGGCGAATTTGACGAGCCGGATGAGCCATATCGTATAGATGTGACCACAAGTGCCAACGACAAGACCATCACATTTACCGATAACGGTATCGGTATGACTGAGGAGGAGGTTGAGAAATATATCAACCAGATCGCTTTCTCAGGAGCCGAGGCATTCCTTGAGCAGTACAAGGACAAGGCAACAGAGGAACAGATCATCGGCCACTTCGGACTGGGCTTCTACTCCGCATTCATGGTTGCCGACAAGGTCACCATCGAGACAAAGTCATACAAGGACGGCGAGGACGCTGTATACTGGGAGTGCGAGGACGGCCTTGAATACTCCATGAAGAAGTGCATTAAGGCTGACCGAGGTACTACCATCACCCTTTATCTGAACGAGGACAGCTATGAATTTGCAAATGAATACAGGATCAAGGAGGTCATCGACAAGTATTGTTCGTTCATGCCTGTTGAGATCTACTACACCAACGCAGACGAGCCACAGGAAGATCCTAAGGATGCTACTGTAGACGTGGATGCAAAGGAAGTCAGCGACACAGCAGATAATGCTGAGGGCAGCACTGACAGCAAAGGCCCAGACGCAGACGATATAAAGACCGAGGAGAAGAAGCCTGAAGCTCCTAAGCCACTCAACACCACTACCCCACTGTGGGCAAAGCATCCAAACGACTGCACCGACGAGGAATACAAGGAGTTCTACAGAAAGGTATTCCACGACTACAAGGAGCCTCTGTTCTGGATACACCTGAACATGGACTACCCATTCAACCTGAAAGGTATCCTGTACTTCCCTAAGATCAATACACAGTATGACAACCTTGAGGGAACGATCAAGCTGTACAACAACCAGGTATTCGTCGCCGACAATATCAAGGAAGTAATTCCTGAGTTCCTCATGCTCTTAAAGGGATGTATCGACTGTCCTGATCTCCCACTGAACGTATCACGTAGTGCGCTTCAGAATGACGGATTTGTCAAAAAGATCTCAGACTACATCACCAAGAAGGTTGCAGACAAGCTGTCCGGCATGTACAAGACACACAGAGAGGACTACGAGAAGTACTGGGATGACATCAACCCATTTATCAAGTTTGGTTGTCTGAAGGATCTCAAGTTCCTCGACAAGATGAAGGACTTCTGCATCTACAAGAACCTCGAGGGCAAATATATAACTCTCCCTGAGTATCTTGAGGCAGGAAAAGAAAAGTACGAGAACAAGGTATTCTATGTAACCGACGAGCAGGCTCAGTCACAGTACATCAACATGTTCAAGGCTGAGGGCATGGACGCTCTGATCATGACACAGACCATAGACAGCCCATTCATCACTCTGCTTGAGCAGAAGAACGAGAATGTTCACTTCTACAGAATAGACGCTGAGCTCTCTGACAACTTTGTCGGCGAGGAGCTCTCAGAGGAGACTGCAAAGGAATACAAGGATAAGCTCACAGCTACATTTGAGAAGGCTCTCGACATGAAGAACCTGAATGTAAAGGTTGAATCCCTGAAGGACGAGAACACATCTTCTATCCTCACCCAGCCTGAGGAGACAAGACGTATGCAGGAAATGATGAAGATGTACGGCATGGCCGGTATGGATCCATCAATGTTCGGTCAGGGCGAGGGCGAGACACTCATCCTGAACAGCAACAACAAGCTTGTTAAATACGTTCTGGACAACCCTGACAGCGACAACACAGCTACGATCTGCTGCCAGTTATATGATCTGGCCGTACTTGCCAACCGTCCACTGTCAGCAGAGGCAATGACCAAGTTCATCGCAAGAAGCAACGAGATCCTTGGAATACTTACAAAGTAATATAATCTGTCTGCCGGTTTACGGCAGCAGATCCTAATGGATAACTAACACAACAAAAAGCAGCAGCCCGATATGTCTTTGATAGCATATCAGGCTGCTGCTCTTTTATTCTATTCCACTCCCTAGTGGGCAAGTATCTCCACTCCATGTTCTGTCATAACCAGTGTGTACTCCCACTGTGCCGATGGTGAGCCATCCTCCGTGTAGATAGTCCAGCCGTCATCTGCATCCTGATATACATCAGGGCCGCCCATGTTGATCATAGGCTCAATGGTGAACACCATTCCCGGAGCAAGCACATAATCCTTGCCAGGCTGTCCTATATGACTTACATAAGGCTCCTCATGAATTGCAAGACCTACTCCATGGCCGCCTATCTCACGGACAACCGAATAGCCCTGCTCCTGTGCAAATTTGTTGATGGCATATCCTATATCTCCTATGGTCACATATGGCTTGCTGCACACCTCAACACCTATATCAAGAGCCTTCTTTGTATCCTCTACAAGCTTCTTCCATGCAGGATCAACATTTCCCAGCATGAACATTCTTGATGAGTCTCCGAAATATCCCTTGTACTCTGTTGTACAGTCGATATTAACTATATCTCCATCCTGGAGAATAATGTCATCACTTGGAATGCCGTGGCATACCACATCATTTACCGATATACACACACTCTTAGGATATCCCTCATATCCAAGACATGCAGGAATAGCGTCTATGGACTTTGTATAGTTATAGATAAGGTCATCCAGCTCTCTGGTAGACACTCCTATCTTGACAAATGGAGTTATGTAGTCGAGCACAGATGTGTTGACCTTTGAAGCCTCCCTGATTCCCTCGATCTGCTCTGCGTTCTTGATCATCGCATGTGTAGGGATCTTGAATCCTCTGTTCTTCATATCCTCAAGCTTATCGTCAAGAGCCAGGTGACAGGTCTTGTATTTCTTACCACTTCCGCACCAGCACATATCATTTCTACCAAGTTTCATAATTAACCTCTTTCTTTATTGCATAATATTTTCATTACATACCTATGGTATTAGCCACAAATACTATAATACGTTTTTGAGAATAATTCCACATTTTAATATGATAAATATTGTCAATTATCCTCGTCTATCCCCAGGTACCTGGCAACATATGTATAATACCCCGACTCTGTTATGTTGTCAGCTGCTGTAAATTTATCCGCGACATATAGCTGCATCGCACTGAAACTGTCATCCGATACCTCCGCACCCGTGTGGGATGTCAGCGTGTCCGTGACTGCGTTATATTCAAATGCATCCGTTATAAAGCTTCTGTCCGGGAACAGCACCAGTCCTGTACTGTCTGACAGGATATCCCTTCCTATGATGAGCCTCGAATCATAATCCACTCCCATGACATTGAGCATGGTCGGCAGGATATCTATACTGCTGCACACCTTGTCAACTCTCACCGGCTTCTCCATCGACGCCGACCATATGACAAGTCTGCTCCTGTACGCCTCAAGACTGTTTCCAAAGTTCTCCCCTGCCAGTTCGTCCACAACGTCCATATTGTCATACGGTACATGATCCCCCGCCAGGACGATAACAGTATTGTCCAGCAACCCCTTCTTCTCAAGTCTCTTCATCATATATTCAAGCATCTTTTCCATTTCGTACTGGGATGCCAGATATGCCTTTGTCGTATCCAGGACATAGTTAAGGTCACTGACCACAGTCTTGTTCTTCTCCGCCATGGCATTTGCCGCACCGTATCCATATGGCACATGACCGCTGACCGTCAGGTAGTACAGGTGGAACGGCTGCGTCTCTGTATACTTGTCAAATGTCTCCTCCATCATGACAAGATCCGACTGAGGCCACATGTCCTGTCCGTTCTCGTCAGTCTGGTACTCAAGCCCATTACCGCTGGCTATCCACTCGTATCCCAGCGCCGGATGGGTGATATTCCTGTCATAATATGTATAGTCGTTGTCATGGAATCCGTAACAGCTATAGCCGAGTCTCTTGAGCGTATTCGCCATGGAAAACAGCATGCCATTCTCATTGTCGGCAGCCCTGCACATACTGAGGTATGAACCGTTCTTAGTCGGGCTTCCCATCAGGTTTGCATACTCTCCGCCTAATGTTGAACCATACCATAGCGGCTGATAGTAATTTTCAAAGACAAAGCCCTCGTCCGCAAGTTTTGACAGTGTAGGGAACAGACCGGAATCAAGCGCATAGCCTGAGAACCCCTCCGCAGTTATCCATATGACATTATAGCCCTCGAACATACCTGTATATTCATTCTTATTTGTCGGGGGTATATTTGCAAAATATTCGCTGAGCGATGAAACCGCATCATTTCCCGCAAGGTCATTTATGGCATCAAAATCCAGATCCAGGACATTCGGGGATGTGTCGATCACAACCTCCTCTGTGGTCGCTTCCGCGACATCCACCGTCTCGGTGGTAATCTCCTGCATCGTTGTGCTCTCTGTGGAGGCAAGTGAGTCGATATCGACCTCACCACCCGAGGCAAAGTTTATCCTGCTCTGTGCTGAGCTCTTGCCTGCGATACCCTCTCTGACATCCACCACAAAACTCTCCATGACGCCGAGCTTTTCAACAGAGAGATCAACCGATGTATATTCCTTGTATAAATTGTACGGACTGTACACATCCGAGGCCACAGCCCACATCACAAACAGTGTTGTGGCATACACCAGAGCTGTTCCGGCGGCACCTATGAGGTTCACCCACCACCTTCTCCTGTCAAATGCCATAAATGTCCATATGCACACGATCATTATGAGCACCGGGACAGCCAGAAGAATAACGTCCACTATCTGTGCCTTTATATTGGATATGACCGTGTCCGCATTGTCCACAGCCTGATTTCCGAATTTTATGGTTCCAATAACAGACAGATAGTTGTTGAAGACCGAATGATATACGTACTGGGCGATGAAGATCACACCCGTAAACAACGTGAACAGCGTTGCAAGTATCTTATTGATGACCGGCGGAAAAAATCCTGTCAGCACGCTGAACACGCCTCCAACCACCACCGCAAATGCTATTATAGCGGCTATGTTCCCATCATCCAGGCTGAAATTCATGCCGTGAAACAGCAATTCATAATACAAGATCAACACAGTGAACAGTATCCACCCCGACCATTTTCTGAAATATTCTCTTACATCCCCAAACATCGCCTTAAAAAACTTTATCATACGTTGGAATCTCCCATATAAACAAAAAAAATAAAGATATGGTCCTTAACTCCATATCTTTATTTTATATAATATTTTAAGACTTTTTACAATATTTTAAGATATATTATATCTACTTTACACCGTACTGATCGTAGTAAGCGTCGATAGCGGCCTTAAGGGTGTCATCTATGATAACTCTTCCCTTATACTCTCTATTGTAAAGATGCTCCACTACCTCTGCCATTGTTACGATGGCTGTTGTCTTGATTCCGTAGTTCTCCTCGATCTCTGTCAGCGCACTCTTCTCGCCCTGGCCTCTCTCCATTCTGTCTACTGAAACCACAAGCCCCATGACATCCACGTCGCCCTGTGCCTTGATGATAGGAAGTGTCTCCTGAATAGATGTTCCGGCTGTTGTGACATCCTCGATGATGACAACCTTATCACCATCCTCTATAGGGCTTCCAAGGAGTATTCCCTTGTCGCCGTGATCCTTTACCTCTTTTCTGTTTGAGCAATACTTGATGTCCTCATCGTACATCTCTGCTATGGACATAGTTGTCGCAACTGTGAGAGGTATTCCCTTGTATGCAGGACCAAATAACACATCAAAGTCCAGACCAAACTCTGCATTTATAGCCTCAGCATAATACTCGCCAAGTCTCTTTAGCTGGGCACCTGTTCTGTAAAAGCCTGTATTGACAAAAAATGGTGTCTTTCTTCCACTCTTTGTAACGAAATCTCCAAACTTGAGTACGTTACAGTCAATCATAAATTCGATAAATTCCTGCTTATATGCTTCCATTTTAATAAAACCTCCTGTATTTACAGGGGTTCCGGGGAACCCCTTATTCTCAAAATAGCCTTACTACACACTTACTACACACTTTTGAGCTTACACAGCCTTTTCCATCTTCATCATCTCTGTAAACAGTGTATCCTCTGTCACATGACAATACAAATCCATTGTCATCTGCAAGGAGCCATGTCCGAGAATCTTCTGTAATGTCTTTGGCTGCATTCCGTTCTCAATTGCTCTGGTTGCAAAAGTATGTCTTAAGCAATGTGGTGAAAACATCTCATAGTCAGGATGCTCTTTTCGAATCCGGTTTACAATGGCACCGATTGCCTCCTGCACTATGAACTGTTGTGTAGGTCTGTTGTTTTTCGTAACAAACACCAAGTCCCTGTACTGTTCCTCTGTTTCGATTCCCTTAAAGAGAATCTTCTGTTTTTGAATGCGCTGTCGTTTCAATGCCTCCAACGCCCTCGTGGTTAATGGAATCGTTCGTCTTCCATTCTTGGTCTTTGCATCATGCATCTCAAAAATGTACTTACCATCTTTTTGAAAATAGCACAATGTGTGACGCACATACAGTACCTTCTTGTCAAAATCAATGTCCTTCCACTGAACACCACAAAGCTCTCCAATACGCATTCCGGTTTCTATGGCAAGCACAAACAGATTATAGTAGAAACTACTCTGTGCCTCACCTAAAAACAACTCTGCTTCACTTACTGTCAGTACACGTCTTTCCTTCTTATCTTCCTTGGAAATCACCGTGTTTAATTGCTTTGCAACATTTTTTGTAAGTAAATCAGAGTCGATTGCTTTTTCCAGCATATCCACCAGAATCTTTTTCGTGTTCTTTCTGGCATTATCAGAAACAAGCTCATTGAGTGCATTCTGCATGATAATCAGGTTCAATGATGTCAGCTTACGCCACCCAAGCTCCTTCTGTATCCGCTTATAATGTGTGGCATAGGATTCCCTAGTGGAATTCCTGCAATTCTTCTTACAGGTATTCATCCAAATCTCATACCACTCATCAAGGGTTACATCCTTGGTGACAACATTCAGTGCCTTCTCATCCTCATACTGTTCCTCACGCATCCTTTTACGAAGTTCATTCAGATTGCTTGCGTATATGGTCTGCGTCTTGCCGAAACGATTCACAAATCGTCCCTGATAAAGTCCATCACTCTTTCTCTGTGTAATGCCTTTACCAAGTTCTTTACCTTTTATGGATTTACCCATATCTGCCTCCTTCCAGCGTGTATATACGTTGAAAGGAACCATCAGTCCACCCAATTGTAGCATATACACACTTAATTTTCAATTAGTTTCATGGTTATTTAATAAATTCATTGTCTTTTTATGAATCAAATTTCCTAGCATCCAATCTGATTCAAAAGCCATTCATCCAGCTTGCCCTTGTGAGCATACAGTCTGTTTCCGATGCGAACCGCGAATACATCAGCATTTTCAGCCAACAACTCACGTGCCTTTGTCTGACCAATCCCCAAATAAGAGCAAAACTCTTTTACAGTCAATAAAGCCTTATCCTTCATTCTTCTACCTCCTCAAAATCCTATTTCTAAGCCAAACACAAATAAATTTCTGTTTTTTCTCCAAAAATACAGAACATTTGTTTGTGTCATGTTATAATGGTTATGCGCATACCATTTCTTTTCAAAAGTAATCGTTTCTTATCAAAAACTATTACTCTCTCACTTATAGGAGATTTAGAAGGGGTTTTGCGGAAGTGTTTTTAAAAAAAGTTGCAAAAAATTTTAAATATGTATATACAAGGCAGGTTTTACGGATAAATGAACATTAGAAAACATCAGGAATTGATGGACTTCTGGGAATATTCTCATAACTTCGACAGCGAAGACGGAGCCTTTTCCATAGATGAGGATATTACCTTTGAGGCATCCCAGCAGGAATTACAAATTGAATTAGAGCATTTTAATGAAATGGATTTGGAACAGGAATTACATCCCATAAAAGATGATAATTTCCAGCCGAAGGATGAGCACCCCAATAAGACCATGTTAAAAAAGGAGCTTCGTGCCATTGCTTTAAAGCGACTGTAGGACGGTGCCCGCACTGTTTCGGATTTTGAGGAAGTGATAAGGGAATGGGACCTATTAGATTCCAACAGAGAACGCAAGGAGCGATATCACGAAATCGGCAGAGAAAACCTAGACAGCAAGAAGGATGTGGCACCACTTGCCATTGTTATCCCGGCTCCCATCAATCATGCTTACTGGCGACAGCTTATGAAAGGGGACTATATAGACATTATCTCTAACTGTCCTTTTGAGATGCACAACTCCCTTTCCGATGAGGACTATTCCAAGATTATTTATGACTTAAAGGACGACCATAAGGAGTTGATATACTTCCTATATCTTAGAGATTTCACTACCAGTCAGCTTGCTGCTTTACGTAATCAGAGCGACAGAAATATCCGTGGTGTCCGCTCTACTATTCTTGGTCAGATTGAGAAAAAGGTTCTTATGATACTGGTGGACAGGCAGGGAGAGGATTTTCCTTCTACCAATGGTAATCTTACCATGGAAGAACTGGACTTCCTATTAAGACATGAAGAAGAGATCCCGGCTACTATGGAAAAACTGGATAAAGAAAAGCTGGCTCTACTAAAGGAAATCGGTGTAGTGGTAAGAAGAATTGCCAGAGAACAGGAAAACCAGGCAAAGGAAGAAACCAAGAAACGCAAGAAAAATAATCGATCGGATCGTAAAAAAAAAGTTTAAATATGCATACAGACGTGCTATGATAGTAATAGTTTTTGCACAGAAAGGAATTACTATGAAGAATATCTTTCAGAAATCCAGTTCCAACTGGGTGAAATATGATAAATACGAATGGCGAACAGCCGCAAACGGAAAGTGTTATATTACACCTTCTGCGGATGCCAAGCCATCCATCTACAATCCTATCAAGGATTATGAGAAGCTGGTGCTGACCGCAATTAACATCGGTACTACTGCCATGAACAAGGCAAGTGAAGTTGAATTAAAAGAAGCCATTATGAGCTTTGTATCCGAATACGGTATGCTGGGACTAATGACTGCCCTGCCTACCACACCGGATTTTATTACATATGAGGCAGTCTATCTGCCAAAGAATCATTTTATCAAGGAAGGAAGCATCTCTACAGAGAAGTATCTGTCCTACTTTTTCCCTTTTGACAAGATTGATTTTCGCAAGAAAAGTGTGGAATCAAGTTGGAGTACTGACTGCGTAGAGATGATTGCTTTAATTATGACCATGAAGAATAAGCCGCAGGCTGTTATGATGAGTTTTCAGAATGAATATGCCGAGCCCTATGAATGGCTTGTGGAAGTATTCCGTGACTGGGCATTTACCTTCTTCTCCAGCTTTCTTTATTATCTGGACTACGACAGACTGGATAAGAATGAACGTAACCTATACCGTCAGGGAATGGCTGCTTTCGGCGGTGTGGCACCTACCTACCGCATAGAATTGCGGGAACGCCCTACCATTGTCTGGGACTTCAATTCCTTATTGTTATGTGTACAGATGATGTTTTCCTTTATGCTGACGGATGAAAACTCCACCATGAAGGTATGTAAGCACTGCGGCAAAGCATTTGTTGCCACCAGACCGAATATGGAATTCTGCTCACCACAGTGTAAAAACCAATACAATGTGTATAAAAGCAGAGCCAAAAAGAACGATACACCAACATAGGAGGACTGCGTATATGAATCATTCCAATATTATTATGTACACAACCGAAGACGGTTTGACGAAAATAGAAACTACCTTTGAGGATGATACTGTGTGGCTTTCCATTGACCAAATGGCAGAGCTGTTTCAGCGTGACAAATCAACGATATCACGTCACATCAAAAATATTTTTGAAGAGGGAGAATTACAGCGCATTTCAGTTGTTGCAAATTTTGCAACAACTGCCGCCGACGGAAAAACCTACAATGTCGATTACTACAATCTCGATGTAATCATCTCCGTAGGCTATCGTGTAAAATCCCACCGTGGTACACAGTTCCGTATCTGGGCTATGAGAATATTAAAAGAATACATGAAAAAAGGATTTGCATTAGATGATGACCGCTTAAAAAGACTTGGCGGCGGCAATTACTTTGACGAATTGCTTGCCCGTATCAGAGACATCCGCTCCTCTGAAAAGGTATTTTGGAGAAAAGTTCTGGAAATCTATGCTACCAGCATCGATTACGATCCTAGTGCAGAAAGCTCCATCCTATTCTTTAAGCAGGTGCAGAATAAGATGCACTGGGCAGCACACAAGCACACAGCTGCAGAAGTTATTTACCAGCGTGCCGATGCTGAAAAAGATAATATGGGACTTACCTCATGGGCTAGTGACACCATCCGTCGCCCCGATGTAGAAATTGCAAAAAACTATCTTACCCAGCAGGAATTGGATGCTTTAAACAAGATAGTTACAGCCTATCTCGATATCGCCGAGGTACACGCTCTCAATCAGGAACCAATGTATATGAAGGACTGGCTGGAAACCATTGACGATTACCTGAAAATGACCCGCCGTGATATTCTTACCAGTAGCGGTCACATCAGCCACAAGCAGGCACTTGATAAGGCTCATGCCGAATACACCAAGTACAAGAACCGCTTGGAAAACACCATTTCCCCAGTTGAACAGGACTTTATCAAAAGCATTGGTACATTGGAAGAGATTGCAGATTCCGACAAGAAATAAATACCCAAAAATACTTCAGGCGGGCCTAAACAGCCCGCTTGCAACAAAATCAACTTCTTGGATTTCCTAAATCAAATTTAGCAATCGCTTCATCCAAGATTCCGCTCCATTCAGCCAATCCGCATTCATTAAATTTCTGAATCTGGGAATTAATCACGTCTAACAACATTTCCAGCTTTATTTGGTTCCGGATTAGGCTTTGAATATAACCAATGGTTTATAAAAACAGATTTTTCACTCATCTTATTTCTCATGCTCCTATGTTTTATCTCATCTCGGCACACACCATTTCACCCTTAGAATTTACATCCACATCTATCTCATGTCCACCAAATACATAACCATCATCGTATCCTACAGTATAAGAGCCATTCTGATTCACAAATATATATTTCATTCGACCCTTTAATGCGTCTGCAAATTCTTCCGGTGTAGAAAAATGAATTTCGCATTCATCTTCATATTCTTCCACGCACTCCAATGCAGCATCATACAGATCCTCATCAGATGCAATATACGATCTAAACACCTCATCCTTTGAAGCAATATGCTCTGCAAAATCTCTGGCAACAGTCAAAGGCTTTTTCCAAGTTGCCTTACTGTCCCACTCTACCTCAATATAAATTGTGATGTCATTACCTGCAAAATCATACTTACCTTCAAACAGACCTTCCGATTTTTCTAACACTAATTTCCCCAGCACCTCATCCTCTAAGACAATTGGTGCCAGATACTTTTCCTGATTTTTATCAAGCTTTGTTCCGGATGCATTTTCTTCCAAAACCTCTCTGATGTACAGAAATGCAAGTTCTCCGAAGTAACTATACTGTAATCTTCCTGCCACCTTATAAATGACACCCTCTTTAAATCTGTTAAAATATCCGCTGTTTTTCTCCTGTGCATCATGTTCCTCGTTAGGTATAGGCCATGTCATAACCTTTATCTTCTTCACCATACTGGCAGCGTTTATATCATAGATTGCAACAGCAGAACGTGTAATAATATAATACTTGTGACTCTTGTCCCATCTGGACGAGTCACCTTTTCCAACAAGAACGTAATATATGCTCTCCTCACCCTCAAATTTATTATCTTCCTGATAGATTTCATGTATATCCATAGTCGCTCCTCCACAATAATCAAATCTATTTATGCCGTTGTACACCAAAATATATAATAAAACATTTCCTTTGTTTCTATAACCCAAGCATTGTCAAAATCTGTTATAGTACCTGTTAAGGTTTTTATGGGTTCTCCTATTTCAAAGGATACTTTTCGATTCATTCCCTCAATAATTTCATGTAGCCATTTTACAACATCGTCTGTAGCATCTACAAAAACACAGTTTTTATATTCTTCAGCATCACAAGAAAAATCATTCTTTATCTGATAGTCCAAAGCTTTTTGAATAAATTCATCAATGCTTGATGTTTCATTTTTTCCTGCAACTACTATACATAAAGTCTGTTCTGAAACCTCGCAATTAAAGGCAAGATTACCAAATTCTATTCCGAACATTTAATCACTCCAATCCATAAATCACAACACTGCAACATACCCAACCTGTAGTTCCTTACAATAAATCGGAGGCGATATATTTCGAATCGCATAGTGCAGACATATCAAGCGCTAGCGCTTTTGCAACTGCTGTCAGCACAATATCAGTAGCACCGGTATATGTATATCTGTCTTCCGCTAATGACTCATAATACTTTACAAGCTTTCTGTGATGCTTGTCCTTTACAGTGTTCAAATGCCTTAAAAACAAGTCAGTTCTTTCTGCATCAGGAGCATTGTAAACATCTACAATCCCTCCATTTTCTTTACTAAAATCTCCGAAATACCCCTTATCCCTATAATAAAAACCTTTGGAAGAATAACACTTTCCTTCAAAATATAAATTACGGATAATATCCAGACGAATATCTATGTATTTTTCTTCAACCATTTTTGTTTTAATAAAATCCACTTGCTCAGAATCAACATCAAACAAATATGCTAATGAGAGTAAATTAGCCACATCGTCATATGTTAGGTTCCCTTCACAGTACAGAACCTTCTGTTTATCATTTTCTATATATTCCAAAACATCATGCTTTATCTCATCAATTTCATACCCCAATTGATATTTAATCAAAATAACAGATAATAGCTTTAAGCCTATTGCAATATGAAGTCTTGAGGCATTCTCTTGGTTAAGATTATCTTTATATCGATTAATTCTTTTTTCAAGATTTTCTAATTCTTTCTGATAGTATTCCTTTGACTTAAAATCATCTTTTATTCTATTCATAATTTTATCCCTTCATTCCGACTAATAAATTTTTCTTAATACTCTCCCGGACATACTTCTATTCCCAACGAATATTTTACCTCATTCAATAGCTCTTCCTCAGTTAAGTTATACGGAAAAGGCTCTGCATCCTCCATAGCATTATTCATAAGTTCATCATATGTTCCATACTCTATCACAATAAATGGTTTATCCGAAAAACAAACTTCATCCACTCTATAATACTGTCCATTATACTCAAAAGTCGGTCTGACAGAACTGTTTTTCACAGCATCATTTCCTCTTCCGTCAAGAAATGACACCACAAACCGTATTGCGGCTCCGTAAAATCATATTGCAATGATTTCTCCCAATCCTTTGCATTCAAAAGCGTTAAAATATTCTTATCTTCTCCATTTGTTCGGTATGTGCTGCAGCGACACTTCATGCCATGAAATTCTACAATCATTTTTTTACATCCTTACTATTTTTTGTTCAACCATATTACTCAATTTTAGCCTCTACCAAAATATAAAACTTATATTCCTCGTTCTCAATCCACATGGAAGTCTTTGTAATTTGCACATTTAAAGGGCACTGGTCATCAAATACCGTATAACATTTCGTTCCCGAGCCCTGATATACAGCCTCTCCGTAATATTCCTTTTTCATATATGTAAGCTTCAGCTTTAATGCTTTATCAAAAGTAGACCATGCATTCGAATCATTTTTCAGATATGACTCCTTGCACCTTTCTGCTTCCATTACCATATCCGAAAAATTCAACAGCTCGATTTCTGTATTTTTATCTATTTTTAATTTTGTCTTCTTAAAGCCATTTATCACCTTTACCTTTGGAACAGATGGCACTTTTGCTTCTACTTCTGCTTCAAAAGAAACGTTTTCTCCACATTCCTCATTCCAAAACACATTCGCCTGACCGGACCATTTTACCTTAATCAAATCCTGCGTAACATCTAAAATATCAATTTTTCCTGATGTGACATCCTCGTGCTCTAGCACATACAAAGTTCCTGCCTCTTCGCCCTTGTTATTATAAGCCTCATTCCATTCAAAGCTTTTTCCTATTAATTTATTTGGTTCTTTTACTCCGATATGAAAACCATTATTATGATACAATCTAATGGTTCTAAGCTCATAATCCAAATCTTCACCCTCATAGCTTCCGTCTATATCCAGAAACATGATTAATGATTTGTTATCTTCTGACATCTCAAAACCTACATTAGCAGCAGTGATTTTATATTCATAATTATTCAGTTTCAAATACATATCGATCCCTCCCGGCATTGTGTTGCTAAATTTCTAATTTTTCATTTTGAGATAAAATGTACTCCACTGGATTTTTGCAAAACCGATTTGCTCTTGATTTTTTCATAACCCCAATTATCTCTTCCATTCGTGGTGAGTAAATCTTATCTCCCACAAGAAACATTGCACCGATTTCTTGTACATATTCAATCACTGAAATTAAGTTGGTTTTCGTAAGACTTCGCAAATCCAATCGACAGCTTATTTCATCTAATATGTTATCAATGTATATGAACTCTATACACGTTTCATCCGATTTTCCATACTGGATAATGTCTTTTGACCAACTATCCTCCTGTTCAAGAAACTTAAGATTATGCGGTGGTTGAGGTATCCCTTTCCACGAAATCATTTCATCATGACTTAATCTATCAAAATTTAATCTTGCCGGTATAATATTGCATTGAAACTGCCATATCGCCATGTTAAGTCCACCCACTATCATCTATGTTATAAACATTTATCATAATCGTCAATGTATTTATATTCATTATAGTTCCATAGTCCCCACATGCCACTGGCTGTATGTAAATTCTCTTTGTACATATTCGAATTTTCCCTTCGTATATAAGTTTTACCTTGTATGATTCATGAAATAATTATCCAATAGACTTCTAATATAGGATGGTGTCACAGGTACTTCCGAATCAAACGGTGGATATTCCAGATTTATCTTCTTATCTTCTGACAAAATGTGAATTCTTAATCTTCCATTATCATCAGCACGCACAAACCAATAGAATATATTTCCTTCATATTCTATTTTTCTTTTCCCTTTCTTTGCAACCATACTCAAAACCACCAATCCTATTAAACCATTTTTTTAATGTCTCCATACCAGCTCATCAGCTCTGACACAGGTGATATTCCACTCTTGGTATAGTTGTCATAACGATAGGATGCATCGAATTTATGCGTAGCAACATCAAATTCCAGCTTATATTCATTGGGACATTTTTGTTGATAACTATCACACAATTCAACCAGCTTATTAATATCTTTTGTTCCAATTGATAAAAACTCGTCAGAAGCTTCATCATCAGCAAAATTCCCCGCGGGTATAACATCGTTTCCTTTCACGAAAATGGCATTAAACATTTTCTGTGATGTATCTTGGTAAATGTAGATATATATTTTATCAACATTTCCGTTTGTATACTCCATACATAGAGATACAAACTCCGCCTGTAAATCAGTAAACGCGTCTTCAAAACCTTTCATCACAATTTTCTCCTTTATCCACGTATTTTCTCCAGTTCAAATTTTAAAACACAATCTCTCCAAGGTCCGGATAGCCCTTCTTAAGCACATCCATATTCCTTTTTAGCAGCGATAGTTTATCCGGCTGATTACTCTTAAAATAATCCGTAATAACTTGAAGTAGTGAAAGAATTTCCTCTCTTCGGTATGTGGATTGTGATATAGTCGCTATGGCGTAATAATATCCTTCCACCGGCTCCACTTTATTCTTCCCATCAGAGAACGGATACCTATTTTCTTCCAATGCTTTCATAATCACATCTACGATTCCACATCCTCTGAAAAAGGTAACATTCTCTGGTAGTCCTTTAATTTGATTAGCGCATGACTAAAAGAAGCTATCTTCTTACAATACTTCCAGATCTTTTCCTTATTGGTGTCGTCTGTATGAGACATAAGGATATAGGTCATAGGCTTTGTAATTATCATTTTTCTTTTGTCATCAAATATACCCTGTGCCTGTAATTCTTTAAATGATAACATTTCAAATGTATGTATAACCTCTCTCATTTCCTCTATTGTAGGCGCTGTATCCTTCATTGTATTTACCTCCGTTTTAGGCTATTTATAGCACTTTTAAAGCTTCTATCATTAATCACTCAACTTCATGTAATCATCTACTGGAATTCCACCCATGCAGATGATTCGTACATCATCCCATCTTTCTTTTAATGATTTTCCTCTATAAATTGTTGCATTCACTAATTCATCTGCTGTTAAAAATTCCGTTCCATTAGGAATATCACACAATCCAGCCCAGTAGGGTTTATCGTACTGTGGAAGGCAACCTATATAGTGTTCTGGTTCACTTATTTCATCAACAAAATAGAAGGATGTTTCATTCATAATTTTGCCTTTTCTCAATTCTGCCAAGAAATAGTTAAAATCTACTGCATTCAAATTATATTCTGTATGGTCCATATACTATATCCTCATAATAAACAACCATCACCGACGGCAACAAAATCAAAACCAAATCAGATGGATAACAAAAATCCGACCACTTTGTACAAAAAAGATTAATTGGCAATTGTAAACCATTTTCACAGTCATAATATATCAATATCTTGTCCACATTTAATTCACTAAAAAATGTTTCAAAAGCTTCTCTGGTTTTATCTTCATTCTCTCCCCACTGGCAATCTTTAATTAATACTGGAGCGCTATGATGAACTATATCGTTTATGTATGCACTCTCTTGAAATATTTCCTTTTCACAAATCCGAATCCATTCCTTCTCTACTTCATCCTTGGATATAACACTTATTGTAGATAGTTCCTGTTTAGATAACACTGCATATTTTTCATCGCTAAATCTCCAATAATATTTGAAATCTTCAATACTCAAATAATCACCTACTTTTTCTGCAATTCCCTTAACTCATCAAAGGAATAATCCCTATAATTTTCACCCGGCTCCAGAATAGAATTTGTCGTTGCCGGAATCACCTTTAGCAATTCATTCACATCAATATCTTTCGGAAACGGAACAATATCCCCGTGTTCATTTTCGTCCTTATGTGCACAGAAGATAAATTCTCCCGCTTCCCAGTCGATAGCAAATGTATTCATACATCCAACCGCATCTAAATCCATTAGTTCCTCATGATTTGCTATAAAATTCTCATATATGAATTCAAATAATGCATCCTTTTCGATTTTAATGATTCTACATTCATTTTCTTTCATCCATCACACCTCACAAAAAGCTATGTAATCCTATGGTAGTTATATGTCTCTGGTTCTATCCACAGCAATACAGCAATCCATCTTCGACCGTCTATAGTTCGTCCATCCATTCTACTGCAAACGCCGGTACTCATAATATTTTCAAACAATTGCTTATTCCCTTTTGCCGGAAAACGTAAAGGCACACATGGATAATATTTCCCATCATTGTAAACTGTTTCTTTATGACTGGTATCTATACAAATTTCGCTGGAATAAGATAATGCAAATTCTTTTGCTTTTTGAAATACTATTTCGTAGTCTATATTATCAGGTAACACTCAGCTCATCCTCCCAAAACACATATTAAATCCATTCACCATAAAACCAAATATGCGACTTAGCACAATAGTCTTCATCATTAAGCTCTTCTAAATAACCTATCTCCGGTAATTCTGTCATGATTCCTCTTTCCTTCATAAAGGAACGCTTAGTATCTACCAGCGTCCATATCTGATAAGGTCCTTTCCTATCCCAAAAAGAATGATAATATTCCTCGTCATAGAAAATAATAATCTGGGACTCCCGTACTTCCGGATAGGTTATGGCTGCTACCACCTTGCAAAAGGGTATATCCTTCGGTTTGTTATCAATAAATTCCTCAGTCTTTTTAATCCATTCCTTACAAAACGCAGTCTTTATCTTACCGGAGGTTTTTGGCTTTGAAAGCCATGGTCCGCATGGAACATGAAAATGCTCAAATTTATCCTCTACATCTTTGAAGAGTAAATCATTTGTATTTTTAAATGGCTCTATTTTATCCAGCCAGCTTAACAATCTTTTAAATTTTTTCTGCTGTCCTCTGGATTTGCTTCGAATCATATATATTGACATTTTGCTTTCCCTTCTGTATCTTATCTGGCGCCATCCATCCACGAACCATATGCCTGACTTTCAATGTATTTTAAATTCAGCTTTTCATATTCCTCTATGGCATCACACAATCCCCTGTCGTAAGATTTACACAGCATCATTACATTATCATTTTGATAATAATCTGTATTTATGCGTACTTTCTGCCTGGTTTCCTTGGGATTATAATAGATGACATATTTCTTATCGCAATACTCCGGTGCAATGGTTTGACCTTCTGTAAGTATATTTTCCAGCTGTAACTTAATATAATTTCCCATATCAATCCCCCTAAGGCCGTCCCTGCTCCACAATCATCTCTACATTTTCAAACACATCCACAAACACCTGCTTTGCTCTTTCTAAAAGCTTATGACATATCTCCGGCTCCTGAAATAGAAAACTTACACGAATTTCTATTTTTTTAACATCAGTATATTTTTCTTCATATTGTCTTGAATCTATGTACCAGATATAGGTATTAAGTTTCTCCTGCAACAACAATAAATGACGATTCATATCTGACCAATCCATTCCATCTGCTAAAAGAAGTATTAAGATGGAAGTCTCCTGTTCATACGCCAAACCATCTATGGTATCTGTATTTTCAATATTCAATTTCTCAATTTTGTCTTCCACACCTAAAACCTCACTCCCAATTAGCATTGCTCTTTCAACATATTCTGTCTAATTTCCCTTGCATTTTCCTTCAAATAGTGATATTCACTTTTATCCGCAAGATCCAGATAATTTTCAAGCTCCTTTGAATGAATAATATATAACACATGAAGCACCATAATCTTTTGGTATTCTGATGCGTAATCATCATCCTTATATTTATCTCTCCACCAAAAATCTATTGCGTACTTCTCTGCCTTGTCCGGATAGAGATATGCTAAAGATTTCAAGGCAAGACGCTGTGTATATTCGTTATCCACCTGTAAAAAATCGAATATCAACTCCCGTATTTCATCCTTACCATTATAATCCTTTAGGGTCTCCGCAAACTGCCATTTTGCATTTATATAATCGGTGGACAGTACTTTCCTGCATAGGCATACATACCACTCAGGGTATTTTAATAACATGCCTACAATAAGGCTACCTTCATTATCCCTTGCTATCCCAAATAAAATATCATCAAGCATTTGCTCCGAAGCTTCATCACAGGATGTGGTCTTAATTATTTCAAAGATAATATTGCACATATCATCAAATTCAACTAAGTCGATTTCCCATTCACCATTGTCGTGACTTTCGCTCCAATCCGGATAGTCTTTATTCGCTCTTTTTATAAATTTGGCAATACACTTATGCAATTTTCTTTCATAATTATCAAACATATCTTACCTACCAATCAATAGCTTTATAACACATACAACTACGCTACTTGTACAACCTACACTTTACCATGTTCAGGAGGTTCATTCCACTTATATTTTCTATATTTTTTATTAAAGGGCGAACTGTAAATTACAACAATTCGCCCACAACATAACAATATAGCAAATATTACGTTTTAATAATTACTACCTTGTTTCTCTACTCTTCTGTACGCTGATACTTCTCGAATCATCTCTTACACCATAGTATTTCTTACGATACTGATATTCAGCCATAAATTCATCATACACAGTCATCTTATAACGGATACTATTCATCTTCTCTCTCGTATATCCCATACGCTGACAGTAAGCATTATATTCTGCTGTATAATCATCTGTAGGCACAGGTAGAAGCGAAGCACGTTCTTCCATAGACAGCTTAGTATAATCAATCGTTTCCGGAAAAACCTCTGTATCTTCTGATACTTTTTCTTCTGTCTCAGGAATTTCAACATCTGCTTCCTCTGATACTACAATAGCCAGTAGCTCGTCTATTGAAGCAGTCTGAATAGCTGCGATCTTAGAATCCTCTACAGTCTCAGAAATCTGCTCTTGTATTGCTTTCTCTGCGTCCTTCACTTCCGCAAATTCCTCATAAGACATAATATCTTCCTTTGCCATCTCCAAAGTCACATCTGCTGTATCTTGGTATTTGATATCTTCCAAATAATCCATATACTCCCACTTCCACTTATGGGTAGAACTGGAAAGCTGGCTTAACACCATATCCCAAAGTTCTACTGCTCTGGCAGCTTTTTCATGATACAGTTCTACTGCCTGCTGTCGCTCAAACTCATCTTTGGTCATAACCGGTGCTGTAAGCTCCCCTTCCATGAATCCGGCTGCATCATTTACATTTATAAACTGTGATTGCAGATAATCCACATAGTCTTTATTCCAGTCCTCTCTTGCAAGCTCTTCACTACAATAATCCTGACAAATACGATTTCTGTCAAATGCCAGTTTTCTTTTCCGCGCAAGAAGCTCTCTCTGCTTCTGCTCCTCCTGTAGCTGTTTCTCCTTCCTTGCAGCCTCTTCTCTGGCAAGTGCCTCTGCTTTTACCCTTGCTACTTCCTCAGCAATGCGACGGGCTTCTTTTTCCGCATTACGCTCTGCCACAACCTTTGCAATTCTTTCTACAAGGTCAGCTTTGCCATAACCTTCTCCCAGCTTATTTCCTCGAATACCCTGCTTCATACCCGACGTGGAAAATGTCACTGTTTTATTCGTAACACGAATCTTCCAGTTATACATAAATTGCAGACATTCAACCATTTGCTCAAAGGAATCCACGAAAGGCAACAGCTTGTCTATGGTATCCCGAATCAATTCTCTGTTAGAAGTGACACCAACACCGTCCTTGGCATTCTGATTCATCAGATTCTTTTCCACCCAGTAGTTGTCCGTGTGCTTCTTAGCAAGCAAATCTACCTGTCCTAAACCCAGTCGGATACACTTCTCCATTACCCACTTTTTTGCATGGAACATCATCTTCCCGGTGCTTTTGTGCTTACAGCCCAGCTTCCATTCACAGGGTTTCTCATGCCACCTGCTCTGCTTTCCGGCATACTTTCTGACAGAATTGATAACCATGTGAACGTGCATATTCTGACTGCCATTGTGACCATCCGGATGAACTGCCACCACTGCCTGATGCCCCGGTGCGAATACCGAAAGCCATTGCTTGCCAAATTCCAACGCCTGCTCTATGGTAATGGGATCATTTGGCTCAAAGCTGATGATATAGTGATGCGCCTTTACATCCTTTACGGAATTATTCTTGCCATACAGACGATTGACCTCGATACATTCTGCACCAAAGCTGTCCACATCACAGTTCACACCTACAATCAGATAATTCTCACGCTCTTGTATTCTGCCTTTTTCATCCAACACAGGCTTGTTGGTATATTCATCAAACTGGCAGGTAAGATACTCCACCGCCGAAGAATAAAATCGGTTCTTTACTGAGATATGCTTCAAAATCGCCATTAACCTTCACCATCCTCTCCACTTTTGCGCCTACGCTTCTTTCCACAGGCAACATCCTCCAATGCAGGAAGTATTTTAAATTTCAAATCCAACAGCTCCCTTATGGCTTCCTTCAGTTCATAATAAATGCTGTAAAAATCTCCGCCACCATTTAAGTGCTTTGCTATCTGGTTCAGGTTGGAACCAATCTTGCCCAGCTGCATGGAATACTCCTTCAGCAGACTGGTATCACCATAACAAGGAAGCTTTCTTCCTAATGCACACCGTCTGATATATTCCGAGGTGCTAAGCCCGGTCTTTCTTGCCTTCGCTTCAATCTCTTCCTTATCCTCTGCCGAAATACGCATGGACATCAGAACCATATTCTCTTTCTTTTTATCTGTATTTCTCATAAATTCCTCCATTCCGATACACAAAAAAGCAGGTAAATAAATACCTGCTCCCTCGTACCTACAAAATATAAATTTTTAATTGCTACTCCAATAGAATAATTAAACTGCCGGATACGTCAGAAGATTTTCCCCGATGCAGATTCTGCATCTCCCCTCCCGTGCATAGCCTCGCTCCCCTAAGGTCGCTCACCAATGCGCTCGTTGCACTCACGGATATTTCCTTTAGCAGTCTGTTGCGGCTCGTTATAATTCGCTAGCCGAATATATGGAAATGTGTCATACACCTGTCTTACAGAAATCTGCTAATCACATTTCTCATAAGAAATCCTGCTATAGCCTCCGCATCATTTTCCTTAAGAAATCCTTCTTTCGCTGATGCGTGCCGACCTAAGTCGGCATGGGCTCCGGATACGTCGCATAAGGTAGAGCAAGTTCCGCCCTGTATATACACGGGCAGGAACTTGTTGGGGATTTGACATCCCCAAGCCCTAGCTTTTTCGCCTTATGGACATAAAAATAAAGCCTGCAAGCAGACTTTATTTTTTGCCAAAGGCTTGGCTGGCTTCGTAAGAATTTCGTATCACAGCTTTTCCCATAGAAAAAGAACTGTCTTACAGATAAGGTCATTTCCTCATACAAGGCACCTTTTTGTAAGACAGTCCGTCATACTGTGATTTTTCATTTTCTTACTCATCATCCATATCAAACAGACTTCCAAGCATATCTTTTGTGGCACTATCCATAGCATTGGAAGTATCTGCGGCAAGTTCATTATCGGGAACCGTTGGCTCCGGCACATTAGCTGCTACAGCAGAAGGCATTACATTCGGTACAGCAACTGTCATACCATTAGGAACTGCACCAGACATCGGCAACGTAGCCATAGGAACAACTCCCATATTCATCTGCTGAGCCATTGCTCCCAGAACTCCGGCAAACATATTGTTAGCCATATTCTGTGAGGACTCCTGCACCACCTTGGTAAATTCCTCTGCCATGCTTTTGATTGCCTGCTCCATCCATTCTGTGGTTTCCTTTTCCCGAATGCCCCTTTGCTCACTTTCCATAGCAGAAAACAATGCCTGCTTGATAAGCTCTGTCTGATTCAGATATCCCGGCTGGCTGGATTTTGCCTCCAGCCACGCAAGGATTTTTCTGTCACTTTCACATTTCGGATTCAACCGAAAAGATATTGCATTTCCCATAAAAGCCTCCTATCCCAGATTTTCTGCAAGATAACGGTAGCCGATGGCATTGGCTTTCACATCCGTTACATACTGGATGTTTCTGCCCTGCGCTCTGCCAAAACGCTTCATCACACAGGCGCCACCGCCCACATACACAATATTCTCATGCATTAAATCCACCTTAATCTCCCGAAGCTTCGCTTCCACCTCGTCTGCATACTGCTGTAAGCCCTTCTCAATAAAAGGGATAAAGTCAGCATTTACATTGGACTGCTTTCCACGGATAACATCAACAATGTCATCCTCCGGCATTTCACACTTTAACTTGGGAAGGGCTTCCTTTTTGATACGCTCAATGGTGGTAATCAGTCCAAGCTCATAAGTACAGGCATCCTTATCCATAGGGATTCTGTCACGGACGCTTAATATATCCAAGGTCCAGGAGCCCAAGTCCACACATCTGAGTCTGTCCATATCTCCCATACGGTTCGCAATAGCTGCATAACACTGGGCATAAATCTTTACCTTATCCATGAAGAAAGAATAATGCACTCCCTCAAAGGTAAAAGAAATACGCTCCTTATGCCACAGATAATCACGAAACTCCTTACGCTCCGCACCAAACAAGGTCAGAGGCACACCTGCATATAATTCCACATGAGAAGCCGCTGTCTTACCCTGATACTGCAATTCCTTGGCAATCCCTGCAAGGGTCAGCAGAAAATAGTTCTCATTCTCTGTCTTGGTTGCCTGCTTTCCAAGTCTGCCCTGTCCTACGATATACTTTTTCCCTTTATACTCCAAAAGTCCGTTCTTGGTAAGAGGCTCATAATCCACCGGAACTATAGAAGTCTCCATAAAAGTATGCTCGCCCTTAATGGAACTCCAGCCATGATCCAGTGCAATTTTAACAGGTGCCATAGTTGTTTCAGTCATAAATAAATTTTCTCTCATAAAATCCTCTCTTTCTCCGGCATAATAACCGGTCTGCATAATATTTTTGTTTTGTGTTGCAGTCGCTCCTGCATTAGTGATACTTGTAAACAATCTCTCCATAAATAACCTCCTCCGCAAGCTGTTTTGCCTGCTCTCTTATTTTCCACATTTCCATAGTGGAATGTGCATCCTTTGGCTTATGCTTCACCAGATACTTCTCTACAATCCTATCTAACATCTCATAAGCCTCCTCATTTACTTCCTTTGCCCTAATCAGAAGCTGACCCAGCCTAATATGATGACGATACCTGTCAGGGTGGTTTTCCTTCATATAACAAATCCACAGATGACCGTATTTTCCGATATCGGCGGCTGCTACAACCGAAGCCGTATCGGATTTCGTATCAGTATCATCCATACCGATATTCGGATACAAAATACCATCCACCTCTGTATAAGTACCTCCCAGCTTCTCAAACAATGAAATTTCATTACTCATAATCTTAACTCTCCTTCCATAATCCATTTGAATTTTTGATAATAAAAAAAGCCCACATACCTGCATTTCTACAAGTACATGGACTTATACTTTTATCATCCTCATCTGATGATTCCTATTCGTTTGTACTACACACTTTACTACACACTTTTTATGATAAACTACACACTTTTACGATAAGTTACGATACTTTTGCGATTTCTGTAAAAGTGCTGTAAGCCTTGTAAATACGGCGTTTTTCGAGGTTTGGGAGAGTCTTCAAAACAGGACAGCCAAGAATTCGATAAATTCCTTCTTGTACTGTTCCATGTCTCTGCGAATCCTCCTGTTTTCAGGCTTTTTTGCCCTTTTTCCTACACATACTACCATAATCCATATAAAGATTCAATTATTTATTGGTGTACGGCTGTGATATGCCTCTTTCCCTGCACATCTCCACATACTTTTCTTTCTCCAGCGGCCTGCTGCACAGATACCCCTGTATACAAGCCAGTCCTATGCTGCTGAGCACATCCGCCTGATCCTCGGTCTCCACACCCTCAGCTATACAGAACATTCCCAGTTCATTGAACATGTTTATGAGATGACACATAACCGTGCGATCCACCGGATTGACAGTTATGTCATTTATCATGCTCTTGTCGAACTTGATAATGTCAAATCCCATATGGGCAAGCATAGCGACATTTGAGTATTTTGTTCCAAAATCGTCCATCGCGATCCTGAAGCCCAGTTCATGTATATTGTTCGAAATGTTCACCAGAGTATCATGCTCCTGCTCACTGACCGACTCCGTTATCTCTATCTCGACCACATCATGCGGTATTCCGTACCTGTCAACCACTGCTGCTATCTGCTTGGCCACATTGCTCTCTATAAGCGACATTCTGGAAAAGTTACAGGATACCGGGATGTATGGCATTCCCTCTTCATGCCATTTTGCCAGATCTCTGCACACATTCTCAAGCACGTAAAAATCCACATATTTTACAGTCCTGCTCTTCTCAAGCCTGTCGATAACATCCGCTAAGTCATCATTTCCGGAATATCTTACAAGGGCCTCTGCCCCACATATCTTTCCTGACGGATACAGCATCTTCGGCTGATAAAGGACATAGAACAGTCCTTCCTCAAGTTCCTTCTTCACCATATCCTTTTTCAGCGTATTCCACTTCACCGAATGACAGTCCTGCTGTTCATACCAACGCTGTTTCTCAGAATACAGGAGATTTGCCGCATGATCCTCCATCCTGCGGACGTCAATGTTATAGTCTGTCCAGACATACCCGCAACATGCCGTGAACTCACCGTAGAGCAGGTTTTCCCGCAGTCTTGATGCATATACGTTAAACTTCAACTGCTCAATGTTCTCGCATATGATGATAAAGCTGTCATAACCCATGCGGAACACCCTTTCGTCCGGAAACGTCTTCCTTATCCTGCCGACAAGCTGCAGGATCACATCGTCCGCATAATCCGGACCGAACATCTCCGCGATGCCCCTTATCTCATTGATATCCACAGCCACAAGTCCAATACTGCTCAGATTCTTTCTGCCTCTTATATAGTCTATGTAACTGTTCCTGTTAAAGCATTTTGTCTGCTTATCGTGGGTGAACTCAAACTGCTGGTCCTCCTTCAGATGTCTCTGATATATCTCACTTCCGATAAAAGCAGCGAAGTTCTTCATGAGTCTTATGTTTCCATTGTGCTTCTCCGGATTGAACACAAATACCCTGCCGAGCAGTTCATCGTCCACTATGATCGGAACCGCATACAGTGACCATATCCTGCTGTCACTCAGCATCCGTGCAAATTCTGTTTCAGGATTCCTTAATGGATGGGAACGGTCCACTATGAGAACCTCGTCCCTGAGGACTTCCTTCTCCAGTTCATCCCTCATTTTCTGTGTGACAAGAGCCTTCAGACCATCCTCTATCGACTCCTCATCTGATGATTTCCAGTAATAAAGCTCCCCTGTGCCATCCTGTCCATACTCCACAAGGCAGGCGTTCTTGGAATTGTAGAAAGTTCCCATCACCTCGAGCAGACTGGTATATTTCTCCTCACTGCTCTGCTTTGAAGTTATATTCGCCATGAAATTGACAAGGGCATCCTCTATGTCATAGCTGTCCGCCAGAACCTGTGTTGTCTTATCTATGTCAGACACGTCAACTGCAATCTCAAGCCGGCTCTTTCTTCCGTGCCAGTCAACTATCTTATCCTTCACCACATACAGTCCCTTTGCCTTGCTGTTGTAGTGATTCCATACATAACTCTGTCCGGGAACCAGTATCTCATTAGAACAAAATGGGCACTGGTCATCACCGCCCTGGGTTATCTCAAAGCACTTTTTACCCTTGTAAGAATCGTCGTTCTCCGCAATTCCAAGACTTCTCTTCGCCGCCTTGTTGAGGAAATACATCTCGTGGGTCTTCATGTCAGCAACATATGCTATATCAGATATCTCATCCAGCATAAGGCCTTCGTCATCATTGTATGTATATCCGCTGTGATGCGAATCACATGAATGCATATCCGCTGAGTCGGCATAGTCACAGTAACGGTTCTTGCCGCCCCTCTTTGCTGCGTACAACGCCTGATCCGACTCACTGTATAGAAGGTCAAAATCTATACCACCCTCTATCCTGTGGATACTTATTCCCATCGACATAGTATGCGGCAGACTGCAATTGATCGTGGTGAGTCTGGTCTGTATATTCTCAGCCAGCTTATACACGTCCTCTCTTCTGTCGACTATCGGGATAAACAGTGCAAATTCATCGCCGCCCAGTCGTCCTGAGAATCCTCCGGCTGCCGACGCAACCTCCTCCAGCGTCACTGCAACATCACACAGAAGATCATCTCCCGCATAATGTCCAAATGCGTCATTTATATGCTTAAAGTCATCTATATCCATGATATAAAAAGCGCACAGTTCACCCGGGAAAGACTCTAGCATATCCGTAATCTTGTGCTGAAATGTGACATGATTGTAAAGTCCCGTCAGAGAATCCCTCTCCGCCCTGAGCTGAAGCTCCTGACTTTTTATCTTCTCATCGTTTATGGAGTAATATTTGCCGAATATCTTGCGAACCTTTTTCTTGGAGTCCCTGAGAGGAACAAAGAGCACTCTGTACCACTCACATTTGCCTCCGCCATCCAGATCAAGGCGCAGATCACCCATCAGCCTGTCACAGCTATCCGCATCCGCATCAAGGATCTTTCTGAACATGCCGGTCACGGCGTCTCTGTCGTCAGCGTGGACTATCCTGTTAGTGTCGATACCCTTATAGAAATTCTCATATTTCATGGTGGTGACCATCTCACCATCCACGACCTTCTCATTTATCAGAGTATCCGTCGGGACATCGTACACGATTATGGATTCTCCGCTTCCCTGAAGTATCAGCCTGAGCATCTCAGACTGCGCCTTGTTCTCCAGCTCCGCTTCCATCTTGCTTGTCACATCGATAAACACCGCACACAGTGCGATGATTCCCTTTTTTATGGACATGACAGAAAGGCAGACCTGTATCCAGAAATATCCCCCGGTATTCACATCCGTAAAGCGGATGTCACGCACCGTGGTCTTGTTACTCGTTATGGTCTCCAGGATCTGCTTCTTAAGGGCAGACCGATCCTCTGGAATGGCCAACATCACGTAGTCACTGGCATATCCACTCATCTGATCCTCGGTCACATTGAACAGCTTATAAAAGCTTTTGCTCATGTACCTGACAGCCGGCTTATTCCCGTGAAGTTCAAATATACCCACACCGCCTGCCAGATTGTCAAGAGTCTTCTCCAGCATCCTTGCGTGATCAGATATCTCCTCGCTGAGCTCCTCATTTCTGCCAAGCGCCTCATCCAGTTCCATGCGGAGTTTTTGTGCATATTTTTCAATATCTATGTTATCTTCCATAACCCAACACCCCTTAAAACTCTTACAGAAGACTTATATCGTTCTATTTTACACAGCCTATCAGCTCATGGATATCGCTGATGGAATTCTTCTTCATATACTCCTCAATACCCTTTATGATCTCCACTGTTGCATAAGGATTGTGGAAGTTGGCCGTTCCAACTGCCACCGCACTTGCGCCGACCATAATCATCTCAAGGGCATCTTCTGTGGTAGCCACGCCGCCCATTCCGATGATAGGAAGCTTTATTGCATTTGCCACCTGGTATACCATTCTGACTGCTATCGGATGGATCGCAGGGCCTGACACACCTGCAGTCTTATTTGCCACTGCAAATGTTCTTCTGTTCACATCTATCTTCATACCTGTCAGTGTATTGATGAGTGATACCGCATCAGCACCACCAGCCTCTGCAGCTCTGGCCATCTCTGTTATGTCTGTGACATTCGGACTCAGCTTCATGATGATAGGCTGCTTTGCCGCTGCCTTGACTGCCTTTGTTATATCGTAGAGCGCATCCGGCTGCTGGCCAAATGCGATTCCGCCCTCTTTTACATTCGGACATGACACGTTGATCTCAAGCAGATCCACATCACAATCGCCAAGCTTCTCAACGCAGTCAACATAGTCCTCCTTGGACTTTCCACACACGTTTACGATGATCTTTGTATCATAATCCCTGAGGAATGGTATATCTCTCTTCTTGAACACATCGATTCCAGGATTCTGAAGTCCTATGGCATTCATCATGCCGCCATAAGTCTCAGCTATACGTGGTGTCGGATTGCCCGGCCATGGCACATTTGCCACGCCCTTAGTGGTTACTGCACCGAGCTGTGAAAGATCCACGAACTCGCTGTACTCCATGCCTGAACCAAATGTTCCTGAAGCTACTGTTATTGGATTCTCGAGAGTCACACCCGCTATATCCACTGACATATTGATCTTATCTGACATTACAGCTCCACCTCCTCAGCGTAGAATACAGGTCCATCCTTACAGATCCTTCTGTTGTGCACCTGTGAGTGCTCATCTATATCCTTTGTCTTGCATACGCAGGCAAGACATGCGCCCACGCCGCACGCCATCTTCTCCTCCATGGATATCTGGCACTCGATGCCCTTCTCCATGGCGTATGCCTTGATTCCCCGAAGCATAGGAGTAGGGCCACATGCATATATGACAGCACCGTCCACGCCGTATTCCTTTATGGCATCTATTACGTTGCCCTTCACACCGTGCTGTCCATCCTCAGATGACATATACACCTGTGCGTATGGCTCAAATTCCTCGTTCAGGAATATCTCATCCCTGTAGCCGAGCACGACTGACTTCTCACAGTCAAGCTCTTTTGCAAGCTGTAACATAGGTGGGATTCCTATACCTCCGCCTATCAGGATCGCCTTCTTGTCGGACTTCATGAAGCCGTTGCCGAGAGGCCCCAATATATCGACCGTATCTCCAGCCGCAAGCTGTGAAAATTCCTTTGTTCCAAATCCAACCACTCTGTATACAAGGCGGAGTGTTCCCGCCTCCCTGTCTATTCCGCAGAGGCTGATAGGTCTCGGGAGCATCTTGCTGCCATCGTGAGTATATACAGACACGAACTGTCCTGCTATAGCCTGTGAAGCTATCTCTGGAGCTTCAAGCACCAGACTGTATACATCAGTGGCAAGAGTCTCCTGGCTGACCACCTTTGCTGTCATCTTAAGTTTGCCCATAGTCTTCCTCCATCATCATTCTATTATCAGTGTACGGCGGACAAGCCCGGCTCACCGCACACATTCCGGCTTAATTACGCATCAAGTGCGCCGTTGATATCCTCGATCATGTCAACTACTGCCTGTCTTGAGGCATCTGCATAGTTCTCAGCACCAAACTGTGCATACTTGTCCTGCTTGTAAGCAGCTATGATTCCTCTTGATGAGTTGACGATCGCACCGAGTCTGTCCTCATTGAAGTAGTGTACAAGGTCTGCAGCCTTACCCCCCTGTGCTCCGTAACCCGGAACAAGGATAAATGACTTTGGCATAACCTTTCTCAGCACCTTGCCCATCTCAGGGTATGTGGCACCGACAACAGCTCCAACCGCTGAATATCCTGATTCACCTACAACATCGCTGCCCCATTTGTCAACCATATCTCCGACTATCTCATAGAGTGGACGTCCATCCACAAGTCTGTCCTGGAACTCACCTGATGATGGATTGGATGTCTTGACGAGAACGAATATACCCTTGTTCTCCTCCTTGCACACATCCACAAATGGCTTGATTCCGTCTGTTCCAAGATACGGGTTTACTGTGATGAAATCCTCATCAAATCCAGCATATGTCTTGCTTCCCACCTGTACCTTTCCGATATGACCAACCGCATATGCTGTTGATGTTGAACCTATATCGCCTCTTTTTATATCTCCGATAACGACAAGTCCCTTCTCCTTGCAATAGTCAACTGTCTTCTTGAATGCCTTGAGTCCCTCGATTCCGAACTGCTCATACATGGCTATCTGTGGCTTAACTGCAGGTATAAGATCATATGTAGCGTCAACTATTCCCTTGTTGAACTGCCATATAGCCTCACCAGCGCCCTCAAGTGTCTCGCCATACTCTGCAAATGCAGCTTTCTGGATATGCTCCGGTACATAGTTGAGCATTGGATCAAGTCCAACTACTATAGGTGCATTTGTCTTCTGGATATTCTTTACTAACTTGTCTATCATGATATTTTCTCCTTAAAAATTATTTTTTCTCTAAAACTGTTCCTCGTCACAGGCATAGCTTCCGAGGATCGTAAACTCCTCCGTCTCGTTCATGAGCTGGAACACTAAAGCCTGTATATCCTTCTTCAGTAAATTGGCAGACAGCTCCACATAGAATCTGTAATTCCAATGCTCCTGCCTGTTTGGCGCCGAGTGTATCTCTGTGAGGTTCACCCCGTAATCAGAGATCATGGACAGTATGCTGCTGAGACTTCCGCTCTTATTCTTACATACGAACATCACCTTCAGCCTGTTGTGGTTCTCCTCCACTATGAGGTGGTCTGCAAATGTGACAACCTTCTTGTTGTGTCCATTCTCATTTACAATGTTACATCTGTATATATACAGCTTGTTGTTGGTGAGCACCTCGTGAAGCGCATCCGAAACTCCGTAGCTTATGTCCTCAAGTATTCCCATTCCGGCGTCTACCTTGCCAGTCTTTATGAGCTCATACACCTCATCGTATGAGTCCACCGCAATGACCTTGTCCCTCGAGCATCCCTGACAAATGTACAGCTCCGGCTTTATCATCGCCACCGCATCTATGTCAGGCTCCTTCACATCATACTCCACATCCAGGCAGTTCCTGAGCTCCAGAGTCCTTCCATACTGGTACTTTCTGCTTATCTCCATGATTCTCTTGATAAGCGCCGTGTACTCCATCTTGATGTTATCATCCACATCCCCTGTGAGATTGGATATGATGGCCTCCTCGCGGTCTGGCTTATATATGTCATCCTCGGTCTCTGCCTTGACCTGAGCAACATTGTCCGCAAGAACCATTCTCTCCTTGAAGAGCTGCTTGATCTCCTTGTCGACCCGGTCTATGTTCTTTCTAACATCTGCTAATGTCATTCTGCATCCTCCAGTCAGCATCGGTAATGTGATGCTCATAGTCTTTTTTAATATACCATCTGCCCCACTCTAATTCAAGGCTGCCAATACTAAATGCGCTCTAAAAAGGCCACAGGAAAAGGAACATAACCGCTGCCACCAGCACTATCCCTATCACAAAGCCCATTATTATCCTTCCCCTTGTGCTCTTTGATCCCCATATAATAAGAAGAGCTGCCAGTGCGCCGCACATATCTATAAGCACATCCGTGCCCCTGCCTGCCCTGTCAGCGACAAAGAGCTGATGAATCTCATCGGAGCACGCATAGACAAATGTTATCACAACTGACCATATATACACGCCAGCCGAAGTCATCCTTCCGCCGGCCTTTCTGACCGCCAGGGCCAGCAGAGCCAGAAGGATTCCATATTCCGTCATGTGTGCACCCTTTCTGACCATGATCTCCACCACTCCCGTCATCCTGTCAACCACGGGCGCGGAATCATTTCTCACCTTCTGGAACAACCCCACTATAAAGTCTGTCATGGGGTTGCTCACCGCCGACGAGTCATCTCCTGTTCTGGACGACATGTAAAATATGAATATCATCCACAGCACTGCCGGAATTATATATATGTACTTTTTCTCATTCTTTTTTGTTTTCTTTGCCATAAAATCACCACCATGAATGAGTATACCATAAAAAATGTCTAATTTTTTTTGATTTTGCCTTTTTTACTTGAAATATTAGTTTTTTACCTGTACTGTAGAAAAGTGAGGTATTGAAGTGGTTATGTATAATTCATAACAAATAAAAAAAGTGAGGTAACATTATGGCAAGAACAAAGAAAAAGGGGAATCCCATCGTATCAGCAGTTGTTTTCGGTATATTCGGAATAGTTCTTTTATTCCTGGGTATACGAACATTTATCGGTTTACACGGAAAGCTTCTAAACGTTACTACATGTGACGAATCGGAAGTTAAACCGGGAGTGTATGTGGAGGGAACACTCACCTACGGATACGGAGCTTACATTGAGAAGACTACAACGTACAATCACGTGGTCACCAAGACCGACGGATACTACTATCTCGTTGATATCTGCGACAAGAATGAAGACGGCTCAAAAAGAGACACATCCAAGTGGATCGGAATATCGATCTCCAAGAGTGATGACGCCAAATTTGACGCGATCTCATCTGCTGACGATGCAGAACCAGTCTACATAACAGGGGTCATCCGCAAGAACAGCGACAAGGTGCAGGGCTTCCTTGACGACTACATCACCAAGTATGTCGACGCATACGCACAATATTATGGATACACTCCTACAAGTGAGGACTATGCGACCGCAAAGGCAGAAGCTTTTCCTTACTATATAGAGATGGTTGACTCTTCAGATTACATATTCAAGCTTGTCCTCGGAGCTGTATTCCTACTGGCAGCAGTGATCATGATCCTGAAGGCAACAAGAAGCAAGAACACCATCAGCGCATCTGCACAGCCAGCAGGCACAGGTTACTATGACGGTACAGGCGATTTCAACGGCGTGTACACTCCGGGCAGCACAGGCAGCCCAAATAACGGCAGCTATACACAGCAGTATGGCAGTACAGACAGTGGCAGCTACGGCACTGCAGAACAGACACAGGCACCGCAGTCTTACAGTGATCCGTTCTACTCACAGCAGCCGGCAGCTTCAGAGCAGGATGCCCACGCATCTAATCCTTATACAACAACAAGCTCAACTACATCTTCCTCTTCCTTCAGTCTCAAGAAAGATGAGTAACAATTAAATAGCACACATAAATCTAAAAAAGTATATGCGGATCGCAGCCTGACTGCTTTCCGCATATACTTTTTAAATTTATGTGTAAGACTGACTATCCTTATGAATAATCTTTACCTTCTTCTTACTTACCGAAGTATCTGTCAAGAAGTCCCTTGAGAGCCTTGCCGTGTCTTGCCTCGTCTCTTGCCATCTCATGAACTGAATCATGGATCGCATCCAGATTGTTCTTCTTAGCGCACTTTGCAAGATCTACCTTTCCTGCTGTTGCACCGAACTCGCAGTCAACTCTCCATGCAAGATTCTTCTCTGTTGAAGCTGTCATGTTCTGCTCAAGGTCTGATCCAAGCATCTCTGCGAACTTAGCTGCATGCTCAGCCTCCTCGTACGCTGCCTTCTCCCAGTAGAGACCGATCTCAGGATAGCCCTCGCGATGTGCTACACGAGCCATGCAGAGATACATTCCAACCTCTGAGCACTCTCCCTCGAAGTTAGCCTTGAGCTGCTCGTAGATATACTTCTTGTCCTCATCGCTGATCTCTGGATTGTTCTTAACTGTCTCAGCATATACGCCAAACTCATGCTCTGCTGCAAGTGTGAGCTCTCCCTCTACCTTCTTGAACTTATCTGCTCCTGCGTGACAGATAGGACACTCTGCTGGTGCCTGCTCTCCCTCATAGATATAACCGCATACTGTACATACAAACTTTGCCATAACTTAATTCTCCTTTTCTCTTTTAAATAATCTAATCAATATCCATCATTGATTGTTAAAATATATTCTGTCTTCTTTGTTGATGTTTATTTATCAACTATGTCTTATTATACCTATTTTTTGATCAAAGTCAACCCTTATTGGGAATAATTCTTAATAATTTTTTAGTAGGTTGTTGATTATATATACAAGACTTGTAAATTATATACATTACATTATTGAGATTACATCCTGTTAAGGTCCAATATAAATAGAAAAAGAGGATCGATACATTCATATATCAATCCTCTTATACTATTCTGTATATTCTCTATATGTCGCTATATAGCATCATTATCCGGCTAGCTCTGTCCCAGCATTATCTTCTTGAGAAGATATTCATATCCCGTGATAGGTATAGGCTTGCTGTAGTAATACCCCTGAATGTAGTGGCATCCCCACTCTCTCAGGTATTCCTTCTGCTCAAATGTCTCAACACCCTCCGCAAGACTTCTGATTCCCAGATGCCTTGACATGGCAAGGATATCCTGTGTCATGAGCATGTCCTTGTTGTTCGGCTCGCCGGTGGCTATTCCGTCAATAAAGCTCTTGTCTATCTTGATTATATCCAGCGGCATATCCTTAAGAAGTGCCATACTGGAGTATCCTGTTCCAAAGTCGTCCATGGATATCTTGAAGCCCTCAGCCTTCAGATCCTTGAGCACCTTTATCAGATACTGCACGTCAGCGAAATCTGCACTCTCAGTTATCTCAAAGTCTATAAGCGAGTGATCCACTCCGTATTCATCGACTATATCACACAGTATATATATAAGATCCGGTCTCGATATCTGGTGTCTCGAGAGGTTACAGGATATCGGGTAGAGCGGGTAGCCAAGCTCCTTCCACTCCTTGAACTTCTTGCACACCTGTCTCAGCACATATCTGTCTATGATGTCTATAGTTCCGTCAGTCTCAAACTGCGGCACGAAATACTTCGGCGAGAGAATATCTCCGCCCTTGTAGAACCATCTTATCAGAGCCTCAGCACCGGTCAGGGTGTCGTTCTGTGGATTGTACTTCGGCTGAAGATATACCATGAGATCCTCATTCTCTATGGCATCCGGGAGCTCCAGCTTGTACTGCTGTGCCATGATGTATTCCTTCTTCATCTCCGATGTGTATATCTTTATCTCATTTACATTGGTCTTGATACACTGGAGGTGTGCCATCTGCGCCATGTCCTCAACGCGCATTGACATGTTGAGTTTCTCGAATTCATCATAGAATACGATACCACAGCTATAGAATATCTTATACTTCCTGTTCGACGGAAGCTGTCCTATCTCCTCAAAGAATGTATATAGCCGGTTCATTATCTCATCCTCCGGCATATACTTTATAATCATGGCAAAATCGTCACTCTCACACTTTGCAGAGTACAATATCCAGTCCTGCTTGGTCATAGCGTCACATATATATCTGAACAGATCCTTCGCCACCTCACGGCCCATAACGTTGTTGATGAGCCTGAAGCCCTTTATGTCGAATCTGGCAAATATAAACTGATCCAGTCCTATATATTCACACTGCTCAAGCTTCTCCTTGAGCCATGTCCAGTTGTAATGTCCGGTGGCAGGCTCCCTGTATGCTATCTCATAGAGATCTCTCTTACTCATGTTGTCAAGAGTCAGCATCTCCTCCGTCTTGGTCTTCTTGGACCATACCGGAATCTCCACGCACAGACTGTCTGCGCTCTCCATGTAACATATATATGGAAGCTTGTGGTTAGAAACAATGTGCAGCTTCTCCGTCTCTATATACAACTTGGCATATGAATACGCCATGGTCATGAGTCTCGGTATATCCTCTATCAGAGATATATCAAATCCCTTTATATCCACAACGTCGAATCCCGGAACCGTGATGCTCACACAGTTCTGAGGAACCATCTCCATATCACTGTATCCTATCTCCACTCCTCCACACAGACGCGAATATCCGGCGTCCATCATCTTCTCAGGCATATAAAACAAAGCCCTGTTTGCCAGCGGCCTGTATATGTTGCTAAAGCACTTGTACCAGTCATAGCCATTCTCCTGACAAAAATCGTCAAATCCCTCTGACTCTCTGGACCTCAGCACGTAAAGTTTTCTCTTTGGTTTGTATGCCTTTGACCATTGATGTTCCATAATATATCAATTACCTCTGTTCTGCCCTAAGGCCATAGTATTGCAATTTTCAATCTTTTTCATTCTATCACATATCCATCTTTTGGGCTATACTTATTATTTTTTTGTTCTGGAAAATAAATGGTTAAGTTTCGATTTTTTTCGTTGAATTTTTACCATATTTTTGTTAGCATAGATAAGGTTTTTCAATTATAATTAATAGGAGGCAAAAACGATGAAAAACAGGTTATTTCTAGGTCTCGGTACAGTCATCTCAGTTCTTGGACTGTCACAGGCAAGTGCCCTGGCGGCAGACAGCGAATCCGGTACTGAAACACTCGGTGCTACGCTTCCACTTACATGGTGTATACCATTTGTGTGTATGCTTCTGTGCATAGCTGTTATGCCCCTTATCGCCGGTGAGTGGTGGGAAAAACACAAACAGTGGGCTGTTGCGGGCTGGTCTCTTTTATTTTTAATTCCATTTGCCATATTCCATGGCTTTGGTACGATGGGCGAACAATTGCTCGAGGTAATGATCGGTGACTATCTCACCTTCATTGTATTGCTTTTTGCCCTGTTCTGTGTGGCAGGCAATATATCTCTTGAAGGCGACCTGGTGGGAACACCTAAGCTCAATGTTCTGCTTCTACTGATAGGTACTCTGCTGTCAAGCTGGATCGGTACTACCGGTGCAAGTATGCTGATGATCAGACCTATCATAAAGGCAAATAAATGGAGACGAAGAAAGGTTCAGATCATTGTATTCTTCATCTTCCTCGTTTCAAATATTGGTGGCTGTCTCACCCCTGTCGGTGATCCTCCACTTCTGATGGGATTCATGAATGGTGTTGACTTCTTCTGGAGCCTCAGACTTGCAAAGGTCATGGTTGTCAATCTCATCATCCTGCTGACTGTATTCTTCTTTCTCGACACAAGAGCGTACAAGAAGGATATCGCAGACGGCAGACAGAAGCCGGTATTCGATGCGGATACCAAAAAGCCAATCAGACTTAAGGGCGCTCACAACATTATATTCCTTATAATGATCGTAGGTGCAGTTATACTCAGCGGAGTTCTTCCTATGAAGTTCCCTGCATTTGCAAAGGGTATCAATTTCTGTGAGGGCGTAACACTCTCATGGGCTGCTATCATCGAGATTGTGATCATGCTAGCAGCGGCTTTCCTCTCATTCAAGACAACGAGCAAGAAAGTCCGTAAGGCCAACAACTTTACATGGGATGCTATACAGGAGGTTGCCATACTGTTCATAGGTATATTCATCACTATGATCCCTGCACTCCTGATCCTCAAGGCACGTGGTTCTGAGCTCGGACTTACACATCCGGCACAGTTCTTCTGGACGACAGGACTTTTATCAAGCTTCCTTGACAATACACCTACCTACCTTGTATTCTTCACCACCGCTGCTTCAAGTGGATTTACAGAGGGTATAAGCACTGCTATGGGTGTAGTTCCTCAGGTCATGCTGATGGCTATCTCCTGCGGTGCCGTATTCATGGGAGCCAACACTTATATAGGAAACGCACCTAACTTTATGGTACGTTCAATAGCCGAAGAAAATGGTATCAAGATGCCTTCATTTGTAGGCTACCTCGTATGGTCAGTTTCTATTCTTGTACCTACATTCTTCATAGACACATTATTATTCTTCTTGTAATCTAAGGGGGTTTTTAATATGAACGAATATGTTGTAAAAGGTGATAATAAACTTACGGTCGGCATTGGCTGGGATGCCAAGAAGGTCGACCTCAAGAAAAAGATTAAGATTGCCATAGACAATATCATGAGCGCTACATCCGAGGACACATATGACCTCAACCTTGCAGCGATCGTTGAGCACAATGACGGCTCTGATCCCGAACTGGTATTCTGGGGTCACAAGTACAGCAGAAGCGATTCTGTAGTCCTGAAGGGCGATGACAGAACAGGACAGAAGGAAGGTATCGACGAGGAGATGCGCATCTACCTCGACAGAGGTGAGAACGTTGGACGAATCATCCTCTTCCTCTACATCTACAACGGCAACCTTCACAAGCAATGCCTGGCAGAGGTGGACAACGTATTTGCACTGATCAAATGTAAGCATACCGAAAAGGTATATGTACGTGAGGACGCAATATTCAAGGCATGTGAGGATGCCAAGCACAACAACTGCTATGTATTCGGTGAAGTTCTCCACAACGGAGACGAGTGGGTTGTAAGAGAGAGATCCCAGTTCCTCCCATACGACAAGTCCGAGGATATATTTGAGTATTACACATCAAGACATTATGTTCCTGAAGATGACGACTAATATTTAACATGGCGAAAAGCCCCAGTCTCCGGTTTATTTGCACCGGAGACTGGGGCTTTCTTTATTATGATCTATAATTCTATATTACACTACTTTATATAATCCTCTATAGTCTTTGAAGCTCTGTATCTGGAGAAGTTAAAGCTTCTGATATAGCCCTTGTCATCATTCTCCTCAAGCATCTTCTCAAGCCTCTCTCCCACCGTGTCGTCTCTCCAGTAGTAGGTGTCCTCGCTATATTTCGACATCACTTCCTCCATGACCATTTCGGGCGTAATGTCTTTGGTCCTGAAATAATCGATCAGATATGGAACTCCGTCATTACCTATATCCATCACATACTCAAGATCTATCTTCTTTCCACTGTGCGCCTGACTGATATTGTACTTTGTTATCACTGCGCCAGGTCTGATAAATGCATACAGCGCGAACATCACCAGAACCGTCATAAATATGTATCTGAACAGCGGCATATTTCTCCAGAACAGGCTTATGATAACACCGAGCATCACTATAGACGTGACTATCAGCGCCCATATGGTATTTATTCTGAGGTATGTTAGATCATATTCCGCAATGTACATGGACAGCCTCACAGCTGATGAGGCAATCATTATATATGTACATATGCACATCATGAGCAGTGACACGTTGAGCACCAGACTCTTTCTGAATATAGCACTAAATATCAGCACCATACACACATTTACAACCGCTACAAAGAGCAGCTGGAAGAAGCCCTGTCTTGCATACTCTGCGTATGTCATATCGTCCGGAAGTCCTGCGCTGTTCATGAACAGATACACTATCTGAACAACGGCAAATATCAGATAGAACGCTGTGAGCACTATCGTTATAGTTATACCTGTCACTGCATTGTACTGCCCCTCCTTCGGAGCATTTGCACCGAGATCTCTGCGGCCCGCCTTGACAATAAATCCATATACAAACAGGAATATCACAGCGGCAAACAGAACTATCTTCACTATATCCCACGAGAAGAACAGTTTGCCAAATATATCCTTTATGACCTTTGCAAACACAGGATCTGCCGAAGACAGCAGATTGAGCACGATCACCAGTATCGGAAGTGCTATCACACATCCAAGAAGTATGTACATCAGCTTGGAATTTCTCTTTTTGCCGGTTATCTCACGCTCCGCCTTTCTGTCGGCAAATGGCATGTTTACATACCCTATCGATCCAAAGAACATCTCGAAAAATGAGAATATTCCCTTGAATATCCCATGCTTTTCAGTGTCATTGAAGTATGTCATAACCGCATACATCTCTGTAACGATTATTCCCACATTACATCCAAATATGATATATCCCTCGTCTGTGAGACTCAGGGCAACCGACATCATGAACACAAGAATATAATATGGGATCAGTATACTCTGTTTCGACAACGCAGCTCCAGTGGTCATGGCCTCACGGTCTGCACCGATGTTCTTCTCATATCGTACCATGCATGTACTGATAAACACTATTGATACTATCGAAAGCACAGCCGACAATATACTCGACCAGTTGCTGTACAGACATGCCGCACATATGATCGCATATACCAGTACCGGAATACCAAACATCCTGAATCTGTTCGGAGACACCGCAGGATTTCTCCTCTGCGGCGGTCTGGCATTCATGTTCATATAACCCTGAGGTGGCGGCGGGGGCATCCCCGGGCCTCCATTCATGTTCATATACCCTTGCGGTGGCGGCGGGGGCATTCCCGGGCCTCCATTCATGTTCATATACCCTTGCGGTGGCGGCGGGGGCATCCCCGGGCCTCCATTCATTCCATTGTTAATATTCTGTTCGTTCATCCCAAACCCTCCATTTTTTCACCTTGAACCACTTTGAGCTACTCTACAAGTGCCATCTCATCAAGCCCCACGATCCTGTCCATACACACCGGTGCTGTCAGCCTGTAGGCAAAACTTGCAGACTCGAACAGGCAGTATAATTTGCCATTATACGAATATATCTGCTCCAGCTTCTGCGGGAGCTTAACCACCTGTCTCGGTGTCTCTGTTCCGTAATTCACACTGGACAGCTTGCCTGTATCTGTATCGTATACCTCTATCCTGGATTCATCTATACCATATGATATAGAGAATATTATCTCATTTTTGTACACCTGAAGCCCCTGCACCCTTCCTGGTATATAGAAAGCCTCGTCCTCCTCCGAGGATATGGCGGTGCCGCCATTTACGATCTCGTAGCTGGCTGCCATGCTGTAGCTGTTCTTATCCTTTCGCCAGTAGCCCGCATATATATGTCCGTCATATATCGTGATAAATGACGTTGCAGGGAACATGACGCTACATGTGTTCCTGTATTTTATCGGCTTTCCCTGAGCCACATCGTATTTCTCTATGGAGTCCAGCGTAAGACATGATATGGATGCCTTCCTGCTCCTGTCCTCATCCTCATCAATCATATACGAGGAAACCCACAGCACATTATTCTTCGTATCATACGCAAGTCCTCCGGCATGTGTCGTGTCCTTGAGAACCAGTGTCTTAATATATTGCCCGGTCTGTGTATCAAGAACAAATATCACAGATTTGTGTTTCTTCGTCTTGCAGTAAGCACTGACAAATGTATACTCCTTCGTAACTGCCAGCCCCTGTGGCGTCATGGACGTGCAGTTCTCTATCTTCCTCGACTCACTGCCTATCGTATCAGCATACGCAAGTCCAGGAATGATCATCATGCCATAATCGGTATCCCTGTTCTGGGCATACATACCCATATGATAGAATTCCGGTTCAGTCGACATCTCCCATATCTGCAAAAAATTCGACTTGTTGTCAACCGCATAGGTGCTGGTTCCGGAATCATTTCCCGATATCTCGAAGTTTCTGCAGTACACTCCGCCATACAGCCATATCACGCAGATTCCCCCGACATAACACCATGCAAATATCTTCACAAGTATCCTTCTCGACTGGACTGTCGACAAAAGTGCCGCCATGACCATCTGACTGATAATCGTTATGAGCATCATGGCATTTGTCAGCATATCTCCATGACTTACTATCTGAAGTGGTACGCCTATCATCATAATCCAGTAGGCCTTCTGTTTCACCTTAATTCTTATTACACCATTCCAGCCTTCCCGCTTCATTCCCCACACCTGCAGGGATTGCCATACAACTACCAGGCCATATACGATGCACGCCACAAGCAGGAGCTGCCTGAGCACAGCAACAGCCGTTATCTCAAGGGCCTCACCATTTCTGTAAAATGCCATATAGTACACACCCTGTGCGAGCTGCCATATCCTCCACGCCATCATGGCGAACATCGCAAGCGCTGCAACAAATGCAAATGTGTTGGTAACAGTTCTTCGTCTGACACCCTCTCGGTGTTCTTTCATCTGTTTGCGCAGACGTTTCTTTGCCCTTCCCAGCTCCTTTATGTGCTTTTTACACTTTCTGATCCTTCTGCGTTTATAGAACAGCACCTTGTACGGTGCGCGTCTGTTCTTCAGCTCTTCATATTCTTCCCTGAGTCTGTCATACCGTTCCGACTCCTCATGAAGATCCGTTCTGGTCGCCCTGAGTGCAGAACGACACATAACGTATCCCTCAAGATCTATCTGTGCCTGTTCTTTCAGCTTTTCAGCCTGAAGTTGAAGCTTCTCTTCTCTGTTCAATTTCTTAGCCCTGTCTGTCATGAAAATCCGCTCCTGTCCATCAGCCTCTTTACTCAAAGTACCGTTTTATTTTGTCCTCCACCAAATTCGAGCCGATCACAATTATGATCTCCTGCCCGTTCTCTATAGGTCTCACCTCGGTCTTTTTTGCCGTGGCGTTGAGCTCTATCCATCCGGTGTCATTTACAGGGAGAAAACCCTTGATTCTAAAGACATCTCCGCATTCCTTATCCGCAAATATATCCCTGACTATCGTCTCAAGCCGCTCCTGAGGCATGACCTTATTCATGATATATACCGAGTTAAACACATCTCTTTGTTTGAACCATAATTTTACATAGTCGTTTAATTTGTATCCGGTTGACATAAAACCTTCAAAGTCATCGTCCGTGAAATCATCCCAGTTCTTCTCCAGAACATCATCGCCGAACTGACGCTTACACTGAAATTCGGTGAGCACTTCATTGATATATTCTATTGTGCTCCTCTTCTCATCCTCCGATGCATCCTGAACCTTGCTCATCACCAGAGTTCCACAGTTCGCAACCTCAGACGCAAGCACATATCTGGACTGTCTGCTCATGTCCCGGTCAAGTCCGGCATCGACTATGGAAATGATGCTTCCCACCTCATACCATCTGTCAAGTGGCTCCTCGTGGAGGACGTCAAAGAATTCATCCACATCAAATATTCCGGACGGCTCAACAATGACTCTGTCATAGCCGCTCATCCCCATCGCTATGAGCTTTGTCTTGAACCTTCTCTTGTGACAGTCCTCGCCGCAGCCACCTGCCACCATCTCAGCATGACAGTTCTCGCCCATCACATCCTGAAGAAGCATCATGTCCACGTTGACTGCACCATAATCATTTTCAAGGATTCCGACATTATATCCTTTGCCAACAAGGTAGCTCACATACTTCTTAATAAATGTCGTCTTGCCTGAGCCCAGAAAGCCCGTTATCAAATCTATCTTTACCATATGTCCACTCTCCTTATTATCTACGCGCGTTACCAGCTTGATCTCACATGAAATCCGCTGTCATTCTCCAGAGGTATCTCCCTGACATCCATATCCTCTATAAATATATATCTGTCATTTCTGAGAACTGCTATCACCTTGTCTATAGCCTCAGGCAGCCCCTGAGCCTCCATCTCAACAGAATCATCATATCTGTTGCACACCCAGCCGGTGACTCCGTACATGGATGCAGCATAGCTCGCCCTGTATCTGAAGCCAACTCCCTGCACTCTTCCTCTGAATGTATAATGTCGTCTTATCTTGTCCATATCTATATGTCCCATCTCTGTTATGATCTTCTCATATCTTACATTTTATATCATGCTGCCCGCATCTTACACATCATGTTCAGCATCGTACTTTTCTGCGTCATACACGATATTTCCGCCACAGATTGTATAGTGAACCTTTCCCGGGAGAGTCCATCCGGCAAATGGACTGTTGGATGCCTTTGACGCAAAGCTGTTCACTGTCCAATGTTCATTCTCGCCAAATATGACTATATCCGCAGGAGCTCCCTCTGCTATCTTGCCCGGTTCCATGCGGTAAAATTCTGCAGGATTCCTGCTCATTAGTTCCATGAGCTTCATGAGTGAGATATATCCAGGCTGTACAAGGGAATATATTCCAAGGGCAAGAGATGTCTCAAGCCCTGTTATTCCACTTGGCGCCTTGTCAAGCGGTCTCGCCTTCTCCTCACTGCTGTGCGGGGCGTGATCCGTCACTATCATATCTATTGTGCCATCCTGTATTCCCTCTATGATCTGTCTTCTGTCTTTCTCGGTTCTGAGTGGAGGATTCATACGCGCCATGGTTCCGTACTTCAGCACAGCATCCTCTATAAGGGTGAAATGATGTGGAGTTGCCTCCGCATGTACGTCCGCTCCAAGCTTCTTTGCAGTTCTCACTATATCCACGGAATTGCCTGAGCTTATATGCTGTATGCACACTGATGCACCTGTGTGAAGTGCAAGGACGCAGTCCCTTGCAACCATAATATCCTCCGCTGTGCGGGATGCACCGCCGTATCCAAGCTTTTCTGATACTTTTCCCTGATTCACTCCCGGCTGTACAATGAACAGCGGATCCTCTTCATGAAGACTCACCGGAAGATCAAGATCCCTTGCCTTCTCCATAGCCTCAAGAAGAAGCTTCTCATCCATGATTGGGATTCCGTCATCGGTAAATCCTGCTGCACCTGCAGCCGCAAGACTGTCCATGTCCACGAGTTCCTTGCCAGCAAGACCCTTTGTGACTGTGGCTGTCTGAACTACATGTATTCCGGTCTTTGCACCTTTATCCTGTATATACTTGAGAGTCTCAAGGTTATCCACCGCCGGCTTTGTATTCGCCATACATACCACCATCGTGAAGCCTCCTCTTGCAGCGGCGGCGGCACCTGTCTCGATGTCTTCCTTGTACGTAAATCCCGGATCGCGGAAGTGTACATGTGTGTCTACCAGTCCCGGTGCAACTACAAGTCCATCTGCATCGATGACCTCCGCACCCTCTGCCTCCAGATCGTATCCTGTCTTAACTATATGATTGCCGTCGATGAGCACATCCATGACCTCGTCTGTATGGGTGACCGGATCAATGACTCTTCCATTCTTTATCAATAACATTTGCCTGTTCTCCTCTATATAAATATTTTATTACTGTCTGTATGTGTTCTGCGGATCATACTGTGACGACTGACCGTAATGTGGCGGCTGACCGTAGCCGCTATACTGATTATTCTGCTGTGACTGCCAGCCATACTGGGTCTGCTGGCTGTAGCCATTCTGCTGATCGTACCGCTGTGGCTGACTGTAGCCACTTGACGGCTGATTGTACTGTCCTGGCTGTTGAGTATAGCTGCCCGGCTGATTGTACTGCCCCGGCCGCTGACCGTAACCGCTCTGCTGACTGTATCTGCTCTGCGGATTATACTGCTGACCATACCGGGTCTGCTGGCCGTAGCCACTCTGCTGATTATTGTACTGTCCCGTCTGGCCGTATGCATTTGTCCGTATGGTGTTCTGCCTCTGGCCATATACATTTGACTGATTGTACTGCATGTTCTGCCCGTACATATTTGGCTGATTGTACTGCATGTTCTGCCCGTACATATTTGGCTGATTGTATCCACGCATAGGTATATATCTGAAATTATACGGATTCACCCATATAGGATTTACCGCTATGATATGATCGTTCTTTGCCGCATGGGATATGAGCAGGAACATCAAAACCACAGACAGGATCAGAACCAGTATGCACAGGATCACGCTGGTGTCATCAATCGACAACACAAAATCATACAGTCCGTGTATTCCCATGGTGCTAAAATACGCTATCAGCATATTGCCTGCGGCACCCTCGCCCTTGTTCGCATTCTCTCTCGCCTTTGAGTAGAAATATCCCATGATAACGCCGCATGAGCAGTGAAGTGGGATTGCTGTCACAGCCCTCAGGATTCCGAGTCCTATTCCACCCTGGAATACATACAGGATATTCTCCAGTGTTGCAAATCCGAGCGACGAGCACACGCCATATATAACGCCGTCATAGCTGTGGTCAAAGTTCTTATTTTTCCATGTAAGTATTAACATTCCAAGGAATTTGCCCAGTTCCTCGATCATCGCCACTATAAAGAAGCAGTTGACCAGCTCATAAACCGCCGTTCCGGATTCCAATCCCATATAGTATAACAATACGCCCCCAACCAGCTCCACGACTACTGCCGGTATCGTGCTGACAGCTCCCAGAACCGCAAGCCATACTAGTAGACTCATTGGATCCCTGCTATTCTTATTTCTTCTGACTACAAATAACAGCAGTAACACCGAAGGTAATACTGCAAGTCTCAATGCAAATGCACTCATCCTTTACTCTCCCTGATATTTTCTTCCGTATAGATATATATACATATTAAAGATACCATTTTTAGCGTGAATCCACAATAAGCAGAGGCCTTTACCGACATTTTATTTCATTAATTAACTTTAATTTAGCCTAAATACAACTCAAGGCAGGTCATTCCATTTCAGAAGACCTGCCTTGAACCAATTTTCAAATGTATTCAGTTACGACTTACTGTGTGACATCAATATCTCCGCTACTAGTCTCAATATTGCACTTTCCATCTGCTCCCTCAACCGAGTCCGGTACATTTACATCACCGCTGGATGTCTTTGTATTGTATTCATACTTCATTTCTGAGCCAATACCGATCGATACATCACCACTGGTTGTCACGACATTGATCTCAGAAGCATCACAGTCTCTAATCATTACGTCACCACTTGACGCACGACCGTTTATACGTTTTGTCTTTATACTGCCAGATGTGATATTGCCACTGGCGGTCTTCAGATCAATATTATCCATCACCACATCACCAAGACTGACGTCACCACTGTTTGCTGATATTCTTGTATCCTTTGACGATACACTGTCAAGCTTAATGTCACCACTGCTGGTCGCCACTGTCAGAGCATCTGCATTTACCCCCTTTACGATCACATCGCCGCTGGCGGCCTCTATATCGATATTGCCTATTGCCAGATAATATTCCATATCCACGTCACCGCTGCTGGTCACGATCTTCAAATCATCGTACTCCGTGCCGGCCAGATACACCGTCACGGACGGCCATGCTCCAGAGTACATACCAATGGAAATGTTAAATGCCGCGTTTCTACTGTCATCTGCGGTTATCCTGAGCACGCCATCTGATATATCTACATGATGTGTCAGATTCTCGCAGTCATAATACTCCACATAACTTGTATCTCCACTCGCCTTCTTCACGGCAACATCCACATCTGATGCGCTTTTTACATCAATTGCAGTGAATTTATCTTTTATATCAACAGTCTTCTTTACGTAATTAACCGGCTCCGATGTCATGTGTGCCAGATTCACAGTCACATTTGGCCATCTGAATCCATTTACAGCAAGTGCTGAGATCACAGTGATAATGCCTGCCACGATCATGACCGATGCAACAATAACAGCTTTCTTTGTTCTACTCATGACTATTTCTCCTTTACAAACATTCTCTTTATTCCATTCACACTGGCCTTGCAGACCTTAAATATGCCAACCGTAACCGGCTTCACCGATACAACAAACAGTATCGCGATTCCGATTCCGATGAGTGCTGCGCCGAGCATGAGGACTGCTGTGTATGGGCTGTTGGCTACGAACAGCGGTATGGTACATATCAATCCGCCGATTCCCGCCACCACAAAGCTGAGCACCACCGCATAGAATGATATAAGAAGTGCAAATGCAACTATCCAAAGTGTCAGCAGCAATACCGCCGCCGTCATGAGAAGCGGTATCCACACCGGAGAGCCCAGAACTATGAGCACAACCTCCCATGCCTTGAGCTCGTGCTTCGGCTTGATCTTCTCCTTCACAAGCTTTGTAAGCGGCATATCTTCAAGTATCTGCTCCACTGCTGCATCAGGTGATCCCATATCTGCCACAGCCTCCTCCTCGGAAAGGCCGTCCTCCACGCGGTCATCTATCATCTCGCTATAGTAATCCATAAACCTGTTCACATCATCAGCCGGCATCGCACTGATCCTGCTTCTTATCGACTCAAGATATTCCTGTTTGTTCATCTCTGACTTCCTCCTTCACAATAAATCTGTATATGGATTCCAGTTCCTTCCACTCTTCCTTGAACTCTTCTATCCTGGCTCTTCCGGCATCCGTAATATGATAATACTTTCTGAGTCTTCCGTTGTGCTCCACGGAATGAACCGTGAGCAGCGCTCCCGCCTCAAGTCTTCTGAGGATAGGATAGAGTGTGGACTCTGATATCGTCACATACGGCTTCATATCTTTGATGATCTGATATCCATAGGAATCCTCGTCCTTGATGGCCGCAAGCACACACACGTCGAGCATCCCTCTCTTCAATTGTATATCCATCGCTATACCTCCTTACGCAGTATACTATACGTCGCATAGTATCATATGTCAAGTAGTATTTTCAGCACTCTACAAAAAGGAACAACAATGGAGTCAGGCACCTTTTACATAGATTTTACATTAATGTATATGAAACATAACAAACAGGGCGGGACATCTCGCCAATGGGATGTCCCGCCCTGCTTACAAATTATATTCTGCTATATCTTAATCTGACACATGATATGTTTTCCATTATAGTATGTCGATGACATACTCCTTGCTGAACGAATGGCCAGCCTCAAGACTGTTTGAATACTCACGGTCCGCCAGATCTCCGTCATATCCCTCGCGGTCACACCTGCCAAACCAAGGCTCTATGCAGACAAATGGCGCATGTTTCTTTGCAGGAGACCATATGCCTATCTGCGGCACATCAAATCTCAACTGCAAAACCGGCGCATCAGATGAGTTCCTTAATGTAATCGTATTTATACCCTTACCATCCATGATCAGGGCATCCTCATCAAACATCTCATCACGCAGCTTTAAGACTCCATCTGTCAGTCTGTGCGTAACTGTTCTATCTCCAAGAACTCCATTTGCTGTCAAAAGACCACATTCAATCTCGTTCTTACCTGTGTGCATATCCAGAGAATAACCGCCGATGCCTCCCTCACATGCAAATGCAGGATGAGCACCGATAGAAAAATGAATCGTGTCAGTTCCCTCATTCACAACGGTCCACATAACATGTACAGATGAACCTTCAAGTCTGTATCCTATACAAAGACTGAAATCAAACGGATAGCTCTTCTGCCATGTATCATTCTTCTCAAGCACAAACAGCAGTGTATCACCAGTCTGGCCAGCCACTACAAACTCGCTGTCCCTTGCAAATCCGTGCTGAGGTATATTCTCATAAACCACCCCGTTATGTCTGTAACGCTGTCCTTCAAGCTTTCCCACAAATGGAAACAGCACAGGAGAAACTCTTCCCCAATACTCAGCATCACCGCACCACATGTATTCTCTGTCTGTCTCGATACTCTTCAGGCTCACAAGCTCTGCACCGTGAGTATTTACTCCGATAGCAATTCTGTCATTTTTTAATTCAACAATACCCATCATGTCCTCCTATACTCCAGCCAGTCTGGCTGATCATAATTTGCAAATAATATTATACACTTTTATAACATTATAACACAGGTACAAAAAAATACGGTCGCTTAATGAACTAATAAGCAACCGTATTTTATATAATTAAGCAATAGTCGCTGTCGGAGTTCCAAGTATCACATGAAGCCCCTTCTCCTTTGCCTTGCTGATGACATGATCGAAGAACGAAAAATCATACTGCCCCTCCGTTTTTTCCATGATATGCCATGCAAATTCCGCTATACGGATGACATTGCATCCAAGCTCTACGATATTGTCCATATCCTCATCGATCATGGATATGTCCCACTGCTCTGGATAATAATCCACACCTCGTTATCCAAGCGCGATCATTCTGTCGATGCAGCGGGATGCTCCCTCCATCACCTCATCAGAAAGGACTATCTCTTCGCCACCTGTGCCCTTTAATACATTCAATATGTCAACCAGGGTAGTAAGTTTCATATTATGGCACATCAGCTTTGAAGAAATTGGATAGAACATTTTGTCAGGGCACTCATACTGAAGATGCTCCACAATACTGTGCTCTGTACCGATGATAAATTCTTTTTTCTCTGACTTTCTGGCATATGCCATAATTCCTGTGGTTGAACCTACATAATCAGCCTCTGCAACTACATCCGGCCTGCACTCAGGATGGACAAGAAGTTCCGCATGCGGATGTAACTCTTTTGCCTTCAAAGCATCATCTAGGGTAACCGCAAGATGTCTAGGACATCCGCCGTTAAAAAATGCAAATTCCTTTTCCGGCATCTGCTTTTGAACATAGTTTCCAAGATTCGGATCTGGAATAAAAAGAATCTTGTCGTTATCAAGCTTGCTGCATATCTGAACTGCTGATGAAGATGTCACACATACATCACAGGCAGTTTTCAATTCAGATGTCGTATTTATATAGGCGACAACCGCATATCCCGGATACTTCTTCTTCATCTCATCCAGCGTTTCAAGGTTCATCTGCTCAGCCATCGGACATCCGGCTTCAGGGTTAGGCAGATACACATTCTTATCAGGGGACAATATCTTACATGTCTCCGCCATAAAACGCACACCACACATTATTATATTTTTGCGGGAATCCTTGCTCGCCTCAACGCTAAGTCCATATGAATCTCCCATATAATCTGCAACTTCAAGAATCTCATGTCCCTGATAAGCATGTGCCAGTATGCAGAAATCTTTCTCTTTCTTCAGTCTGATTATCTCTTCCTGTATCTCTTTTATCGTCATTTTATTATCTCCAAATCATTTTGTATTATTTCTCCCACTCCTGCCACGGAACAAGGAAGCCTGTCTCATCAAGCTTCTGCTCTATGTTGTCCAGGATTTCTTCACTTGGAGCCTCTATCAGATGGTAATGATATCCGTTCGTAGCATTTCCAAGCAGGGACGACTGGCTGTTTTCCAATTTTTTCATAAATTTTGCCACGTCGTATCTGGAAGCAATATTCATCTTTGCGGTAACACGATTGTACACTGTATGACTTATACTTACATTCTTTACAACACCGCCATAATCAACTATGATCGTGAGTTCTTCCTCAGTCCTGTCATAACCATGTTTTACTTTAAACTCTCTCTGACATTTTGATTCATTCTTGTATATATAACCCCTGTTAGTTGCAATTATGCCATCATCAGCCGCCCTGATCACTGCAATGTCCTGCACTATTATCTGTCTACTGACATCGAATTCTGACGCAAGCTTATTTGCCGGAACAGGGACATCTGAATTCTTCACAATGTCAAGTATCCTTTCCCTTCTCTCTTTTGCCTTCACTTTATCCCTCCGCATGAAGATTTTTCATCGATATATCCATTATAGGTGAGCTGTGTGTAAGCGCACCGCTTGATATATAATCCACTCCCAATGATATCAGGCTCTCTATGTTCTCTTTTGTAACATTGCCTGAACATTCTGTCTCCGCACGTCCATCGATCAAATCGATCGCAGCCCTCATCTGATCCGTTGTCATATTGTCAAGCATAATGATATCGGCTCCCGCTTCAACAGCCTCTTTTACCTGATCCAGTGTCTCAACTTCAACCTCTATCTTGCGGACAAATGGTGCATACTCCTTTGCCATTCTCACTGCATTGGTTATACTTCCCGCAGCGCCTATATGATTATCCTTAAGTAATACTCCATCCGACAAATTGTATCTGTGATTGCTGCCTCCGCCGACTCTGACTGCATACTTCTCAAATATACGGCAATTAGGCGTGGTCTTTCTGGTATCCAGCAGAGTAGTCTTGCTTCCTTTAAGAAGTTCTGCAACCTCATGGGTATACGTAGCTATACCACTCATACGCTGCAGATAATTAAGCGCAACCCTCTCGCCAGAGAGAAGAACCCTGATATCACCAGTCACAATTCCCATAAGCTGTCCAGCCTTCACCTCATCGCCATCTTTGCAGAAGAACTCAACCTCAGTGCTGTCATCTAAGAGGGTAAATACTCTTGCATATACATCAAGTCCTGCAATGATTCCATCCTGCTTGCATATCAGGTCTACTTTTCCTTTCTGTGCCTTTGGCATCACCGCATTTGTGGATACATCCTCACTTGTGATATCCTCCTGTAAAGCCATCATTATAAGCTTGTCCGCATTCAATTTCATTGTTATCTGATTCATTCTCAGCCTCTTCTTTCCGTTTCTGTCAAAACTATATTCTTATATTCTCTAAATAAACCATCTATATCTTCATATTCAGACAGATCTATGTTGTATTCTCCACAGCCTCTGTGCTCTCTGCTGAACATGATATCATCTGCCGCCCTCTGTGCAAATACAAGCGACTCAAGTAACGAATTGCTTGCCAGTCTGTTTCTGCCATGCACTCCATTACATCCGGCTTCTCCTACCGCGTACAATCCTTCCATGGATGTCCTTCCGGCGAGATCTGCCTTCACTCCGCCCATGTGGTAATGCTGAGCCGGCACAACCGGTATTGGTTCAACAAGCACATCATACCCCTCATCCTTGCACTGCTTGTATATATGTGGAAAATGCTGCAAGATCACATCTCTTCCAAGTGGTCTCAGATCTTCCCACACATGCTCCGTTCCATCTATCTCCATCTGTTTCCATATTGCATGGCTGACTACATCACGAGGCTGCAGTTCATCTGTAAACCTTTCGCCCGCCTTGTTAAGAAGCCATGCGCCTTCGCCTCTCACAGATTCAGATATCAAAAATCTTCTTCCCTTATTCCGGCTAAACAGTGTTGTCGGGTGGATCTGCACATAATTCAGATTCTCTACCTCTACACCATGTTTTAAGGCAATTGCTATGGCATCACCTGTTATATGGGCAAAATTCGTTGAGTTCTTATATATACCTCCGATTCCACCACACGCCAATACAACGTTGTTGGATCTAAGTATGCTTATATTCTTCGCCTCATCAGCTATAACCACTCCACCACAGGCATTGTCATTGCAGATGATGTCGAGCATAGTCGTATACTCATATATCTCGATATTAGATTTCTCCTTTGCGCACTCCAGCAAAGTGGATGTAATCTCTTTGCCGGTAATATCCTCGTGGAACAATATTCTTGGCTGGCTGTGAGCTCCCTCCTTGGTGAATGCAAGCTTTCCGCTCTCATCCCTCTCAAATCTGACTCCGAGCCTTATCAATTCTCTGATAACAAGATTCGATGATCTGATCATCAGATCGACTGTCTTTTTATTGTTCTCATAATGACCGGCTCTCATGGTGTCTTCAAAATAATCTTCGTAATCTTCCTCACCCCGCAGCATACATATGCCGCCCTGGGCCAAAAAAGAGTCGGACTCATCAGCCCGCCTTTTTGTGATAATACAGACCTTTTTTGTCTCTGGAAAATTCAACGCACAGAACAAGCCTGCAGCGCCAGTTCCCACAATAATAACATCATATACAGTGTTCATCATTTCTCCTCTTCAAGTAGGCATCATATTATTCTTTATAACCTGACTTGCATCTAAACATAACATATGTAAACACATATGTAAAGATATATGTAATGTTATGTGTAAACTTTTGATGTAAAGTTTTTGAATTAGAGTTTTCTGTACACCGTCTCTACTTTAAGACTTTCTTTATCTGTTTTTCTGTGGCAATCGGGTAGATATCATCCATATGCTTCACTATCCTCTCCCACGATTCCTCAGGGCTCTCACCATATGCGGACGTCACGTGGTCATATCCCCACAGCTTCTCCGGCATGGAATACACAGCCACATTCCATCCGTATTCCGCGCCCTTCTTGTTCAACCGTTTTCTGAAGTCACATGCGCACAGGTATGTCTGCATCTGGAGCTGTGTCATCGTACCCTCAAAGCCTTTCTCTCCGCCCTTGCCAAATCCGGCAAGCTTCTTTATATCGAATGAAAAAAGTTCTGTATTGTACATACTATCCAGCTTTTCTGCTGCAAATTCCGCATCGCTCTCCTCGTCTATCCGGTCATCCATGAACAGATCCATGATCTTCTTCTGCCTGAATGATGCAAGCTCATCATCCCATCTGGCATCGAAATCATATCCAGCTCTTCTATAATTTGCAAAATACGGGAACCATTTCTTTGAGATAAATCCCGCCTTATTGTGGAAAAATTTGCCGTATGCGATGTCGCCTCTTCTGGCTATGATCTCACGCCACACCCAAGGATCCCTCTGCGGATCCTCACTCCACCAGTATTTCTCCGTGGTTCGCTCTTCCACCGAAAATCCAGGTATCTCATTGCGGAAAAGAGGCAGGAATCCCACTTCCTCTATATATCCGATAAATTCGTCCACCGTGTGCAGGCACTCCGGATCATCCTCTGAAACGCCATACATAATCCATGTTCCGTCTTTTGATTCCATAAACTCTCCTAAATTATTCGCCCCTCAAGGTGATCCATCTCATGGAGCACTATCTGGGCTATATATCCGTTGAACTTCATACGCTTTTTTGCAAATGATGCATCCTGAAACTCTACTTCTATGTCTCTATACCTTGTCACCTTTCTCGTGCCGTCCAGAGACAGACATCCCTCCTCTGTCTCGTAAGCCCCTGACTTTGACAGGAGTACCGGATTCAGCATGACAACATTGGCAAATCCCATACTGACGATGATTATCCTCTTCTTATATCCGATCATGTTGCCCGCCATGCCGACGCACCTCGCCTGATTTGCCGCTAATGTGTCCTGCATATCTGCTATGATCCCCGCATCCATAGTCGTCATCGGAGATGACTTCTGGCTGAGAAACATCTGATCTCTTACTATCTGTTTTACCATGGTCTATTACCTTTCCTTATCTACTCACCATTCTTCACGTACAGGAATAATTTCGACTTGAGCAGCTTCTTCGGCGTTGCCGAGATCTCGCATATCTCCTCGTATATGCGGTTGCAAACGATAAAATACGCAGCCAGGGCAGTCAGCACATTCTTCTGATTTGCGCTCTGGAAATTGTACTTTCCCGTCTTCTCATTCTTCTCGCTTCTGGCATGTTTTACCAGGTTATAGTCATTCCACCAATCCGCGATCCTGCCATCCACAAATGCGCTGAACGGCTTCAACTCGATATCTTCAAATGTGTCTATCGTCCTCACTGCGTCAAGCCTGATAGCCGGGAATTTCCTAAGCACAGGAGTAAGCCTGTCATGTATATTGTACTTCTTCCTGTAATCGTCCTCCTCTACCATCTTGCAATATATCTCAATCAGAGAATCAATATTGCTGCAGATGTTCAGAAACATATTTATGTATCTGCTTGAAAATGTCGGGAAGTTGCTCTTGTGAATGTCCACATACTCCGAACTGATCCTGACATCCTTCTCAATGATCTGGTATTGCTTCCAGAAAATGTTCAGAAATTCCTTCTCAGTTATGACAACTCTGGTCTTCTTCACCAGAACATTTACCCACAAATGTCCCTGACCTATCCTGTCAAGCCTGACATCCTGACTCGTCCATACATCCTCAAGGACCGCGCCTGAAACCGAATACACCATATCACAAACCTTTGTCTCGGTATAATTGGCAAATGTTCTTCCATCATCCCGCGTCTGCTCACCTTTTCCATACTTCCACGAAGCATAAAATACACCATCAATCTTAAGTGCTTTCATAACCTTCGCAAAGATCTTGATCATATCACCCTTGTCAACATGGAGCATCGAGGCACATGCCCACACAGCATCAAATTCATTTTCGTAATTCATGTCCTCAATGCGCTTATGTACAGCCTCTTTTCCCGTCAGCTCCTGAGTTTTCCTGCACATAGCCTCAGACGCATCCAGAGATACGACATCATATCCCTTGTCCAGAAAATATTTGCTGTCACGGCCACTGCCGCAGCCAAGATCAAGAATCCTGCTGCCCGGCTTGAGATGTTCCTCAAATCGCTTGTAAATGTCCGACATGTCTGCATTTCTGGTTACCTCTGAATATCTGTCAGCATGTGTGTTGTAGTATTCTATTGTTCTATTTGTGTTTTTATCATCCATTAAAATCTGACCTCTTCCGGTTCATGTGTGGTTAGAGTTCGAATCCCCCTCCACTTTCATATGTATCTACAGATTATTTGCCTTTCGCAGCAGCTTCTCAAAAGACTCCGCAAATCTCTGATCATCCTCTTCTGTCCTCTTCCTCGGCCCTTTGATATGATTCCGGCTTGACGCCCTCCGCGCCTTCTTGTTCAAATGTCTCTCCATAAGCATCTGATCAATATTCTCATTTGTATACCACTTTCCCGATTGGTGTATCGCAAATGCACCTTTTCCCAGTGCCATCGCAGCCACGCCATAATCCTGAGTAACAACTATATCACCTCTATGGCAAATGCTTATCAGCTTGTAATCCACCGCATCCGCTCCGGCACCGACTACTACAACCTCACTGTAATCAGATGTGAGGACATGGTTCGTATCGCAGAGAAGCGTTACCGGGATGTTGTATTTTGTTGCTATGTCTTCTGCTATGCCTACTACGGGACAGGCGTCGGCGTCTATGTATATGTTCATGGGTAAGTCCTCCTACAACAGGTCTCAATCGTTATCTTTTTCACTTTTTATCACGTCAATATAACCACCAGTTATAACTCCTGCCGGTAACGCCACTACTGCTATACCGACTATAGATGATACCATACTTACCAGCTTTCCAAATACAGTAACCGGGTATATATCACCGTGGCCTACAGTAGTAAGTGCAGTGGTCGACCAATATAATGCATCAAACAGCGAATTAAAACTTTCTGGCTCGACCTAAAACATAATAAGTCCTGATACTATTATGTACCCAAATGCCAAATAACACACAGCCATCAAAATGCTCTTTTCTTTCTTCAGGACTTCAACTATTGTTCTAATACTTTTGGAATATCTCACAAACCTCAATATACGGAAGGTTCGTATCAACCTAAATAATTTGAATAGTCTAAACCCAGAGTTCAGAATAGTTACAGATGGCAAAATAGATAACAAATCAATAATCGCCATAGGTGAAAACGGATAAATAACAAAGGCTCGATACTTATACTTCGAAAGTTTAAAGTCTGCTGTAAACCATCTCAAAAGATAATCAATAACAAATATAGTAACTGTAACCTTATCAATTATGTTCAAATAATTATTCTGTTCTTTAAAACACAGAGGGATGATACTTGCACATATCACAATCATCATAAACATATCGTATAGTGCGCTTAACTTGTCATCATCATTTGCAATCTCTATTATCTCATAAATTCGCTTTCTCATTAAAATCTTACCTTTCCAGGCTTCAACATATAAGTATCATTCTTCATTACATTTTTAGTTATTTTCTTACATCGTCTTATACCAACTTATCTATACGAAATAACTAATGCTATAATTGCTAATATAAAACTCAATAAAGCAATTATGCTTGACGTATAAGCATATATATCTGTACTATCAGTCTCTTCTTCAAATTTTCTACCAGCAAAATTGTACTTCCTCCTATTACAAGCAAGACTATTCCCATAAATACAAATATTATCGTACGGAATAGTCCTATATTATTTATATTTACAGAACTGTCTATAATCACCAGTATACCTGCAAGCCAAATTATCCATCCAAGTAAGCTAATTACAATAGAGACAATACAACCAAGTAAATCTATATATATTTTCCCCTGTGTTATTATTTTTTTATTACTCAAGAATGGCAGAAAAACTATTCTTAACGCGGTTCTTACTTGTCTAGACTTTTCTTTTTCGTCTGTATCTTTAATGATATTATATGAATTTGCTTTACTTTCTTCATCATATTTTTTCAAAGCCAAATATAGTGCTTCAGCGTAAAGTTCAATGTCTTTTTCCCTATCCTTCTTGACATCACTTTGCTTGTTGCCATACTTTCTATTTTTTCTTTTGCCCATCGCTTCCCCTATATAAATTTATTTACATTTAAGATCAATTACTTCTCCTTGTTATGCAGCAATATTATTCATTAACGCTTTATTATAACTTGTGAAATCTATTGTTTTATTCCCCAACGATTCCACTATATATCCATATCTACTAATAGTAGAAATTACTATAGGTTACTTAACGGCTGTTTCACCCTTCTTTGGATCAAATCTACAACAGTAGAAATTACTATAGGTTACTTAACTTGCGCAGATAGTATCAAGAGGTTAAATCTACAACAGTAGAAATTACTATAGGTTACTTAACCAATCGGTAATGATGTCCTCGTTGAATCTACAACAGTAGAAATTACTATAGGTTACTTAACGGCGAGGTCACAGAGGACATAACACCATCTACAACAGTAGAAATTACTATAGGTTACTTAACATAAATAGTGTTACATGGATAAGTGATCTACAACAGTAGAAATTACTATAGGTTACTTAACAGTGGTCGCCAGCTAGAATGCGTAGAGATCTACAACAGTAGAAATTACTATAGGTTACTTAACTAAATAGTTAATATTTGGGCCTTAATCATCTACAACAGTAGAAATTACTATAGGTTACTTAACAATGCAGAGATTTACGTGGCTATCTTTATCTACAACAGTAGAAATTACTATAGGTTACTTAACAAACGAGATGGAAAGAGATGCACTTAATCTACAACAGTAGAAATTACTGTAGGTTACTTAACTCTATTTGCCTTAGGACTTCCTTTTTAATCTACAACAGTAGAAATTACTATAGGTTACTTAACACCGATACGAACAACCAACGACTTTGATCTACAACAGTAGAAATTACTATAGGTTACTTAACGAGTTTTATTCATGCTTGGGAAGATGTGGATCTACAACAGTAGAAATTACTATAGGTTACTTAACCACCAACGGAAAGACTGATAAAGACTAATCTACAACAGTAGAAATTACTATAGGTTACTTAACAGTGCCGTATGTGGAAGTAGGGATATATCTACAACAGTAGAAATTACTATAGGTTACTTAACTTCCCGAATCAACTCTATATTGCCATCATCTACAACAGTAGAAATTACTATAGGTTACTTAACGTGAAAGAATCGGTAAGCAATGGAATCGATCTACAACAGTAGAAATTACTATAGGTTACTTAACGAGAATCAGGAAGCAGCGATTAAGACTACTATCTACAACAGTAGAAATTACTATAGGTTACTTAACCAGAGTATATAACACCACAGGAGTATGAATCTACAACAGTAGAAATTACTATAGGTTACTTAACGTTGTCATCATCGAGGATGTCACAACATCTACAACAGTAGAAATTACTATAGGTTACTTAACTGCATGTTCTCCCACTGCGACAATCCGAATCTACAACAGTAGAAATTACTATAGGTTACTTAACCTTGATAGCGGGAACCTTTGTTTTTTACCATCTACAACAGTAGAAATTACTATAGGTTACTTAACTTATCGCCCGGACGCTGAACCAGTTCGATCTACAACAGTAGAAATTACTATAGGTTACTTAACGAGTGATGATGTGCTCAATACTTTATTATCTACAACAGTAGAAATTACTATAGGTTACTTAACATCACGTTTGTGGTTGCTTTTTTTATAATCTACAACAGTAGAAATTACTATAGGTTACTTAACCCAATTTTACAACATTAATATCATAATATATCTACAACAGTAGAAATTACTATAGGTTACTTAACAGTTTTACCGAGCCACATTTGCTTACAGATCTACAACAGTAGAAATTACTATAGGTTACTTAACAAGATGTGCAAGGCTATGAAAAGTATAATCTACAACAGTAGAAATTACTATAGGTTACTTAACATGAAAGAATAGAAGAACTGGTAGAAAAATCTACAACAGTAGAAATTACTATAGGTTACTTAACGTAATATCGTACACATTTACAACGGCAATCTACAACAGTAGAAATTACTATAGGTTACTTAACCCCATTTTTGTGTTTTTACACAATTTTCTGTCTTGTAACCATCATATTTGATTATTTTTTTATTTATTTTACCCATATATATTAAGTAACCTATTTATTATTGATTATAAAGACCAAGGTTTGCATTATTGAATAACAATAAAATCCTTTTCGTCATTTTTGGCATATCCAAATCTTAACACCTCACAATTTGAGGACATTTTAAATATCATAACACTATCCTCCTGAGTAAAACTTTTTTCAAACTTATTGCTTATATCTGTAACTATATTCTCTATTATTCTCTGACTATTGTCAATTTCAAATACCGAATACTGCAATCTATGTCCAAATCGTGATAAATACTTTGAAAACTTTGTCCTAAGTTTATCATCTGATATATCATAACTAACTATAACCATATTCGCTCCCATCTAATGTAACTCGAAACTAGGAAACTGTTCTACACTTTTCATTTTCATAAAAAATCTATAATATTTTTGTATGTATAAGAATATATCGTCCTTGTAATCGAGTATCGCTGCCATAATAAACTGTATATATGTAGCATTATATTTCATCTGCAAATACCATCTACTGCCATATAAATCGAAATCTTCTTTTTTGCACTGTCCTAAATTAATTGCTTTTCGTATTGCATAATCCACTATAGGCCTCATCGGCTCCATCAGATCACATACAAGAGATTTCCTCATATAAAAGCATTTATGGAATACCCCATAATAAGTGTCAAATCCATACACTTGCAACATCGCATCAACGATATTGAATAACATAGTATATGCTATATCCAGTGTAACATTTATGTAATCATTCTTTATTCGGGGTTTTCTACCATTCCAATTAACATTATCAAACATTCTTGGGAAATACACTTTTGCTGCATTCCCTTCTATCCCCATCACTGTCAAATAATCCATATTTTCGCACAAAGAGTCCGACAAACTATCCAATAAAGCAATTCCTTCTTTAATATATTGATTCTTTACTCTTATTTTTCTCAACGCCTCTGATTGATTAATTATTTTGTTTTTCTCAATTCTTATACCTATCTCAGTACCTTCATAAGTATATTGATGCTTTCTTAATAAGGTATTTCCCTCCATTCTTGCACCTATAACCTCATACACCTTAAATGTCATACTCATTAAGCAAATCGAAAAGCCAAACTTCTTACTCCGTTGTATAAGCCCACTTGTTATTGATATATTTCCTACTATACACAACATAAACAATCTATAACATGTTGATTGATATTTAGTCTTCCCTGCTTTGTCCTTTACTACAATATTGTCATTAGAAAACGTAAGTTTATCGCCTTCCTTGGGAAACATAAAAATAATTTGTTTCTTGCTGAAATCATTAGCACTTAACATACTTAGTCACCTCTACTTGCCGACCTGTCACAAGCATCTTCATATATACAATTAGAGCATTTCTGAGCATTGTCTTGAACAAATCCATTCATATCAAAAGTTCTCATAGTACATATCAAATTTTCAAATTTATGCTTCATCTCTAAATCATTCTCTGGCAAAGCAATATTATAATTCTTATTATCATCTATGCTGTGAATTTTTAAAAAATCCACAGTATACCCCATCTCCACCATTGAATAGTACTGCCCATATAATTGAAATACATATCCGTCATAAATCTTATTCACATGCTTTTTTCTCTCTATCAGCATTCTTTTTCTTGAATCATATACATCAATTTTACCAATTATACGATATTTCTCCGAATATACATCTATGCCTGTTAGTATTTCTTTTCTTGTTGAATAATTACCATGATCAACAGTTTCATGAGCCTTAGTGCCATTCAGTTGTGATTTCGACTGATACGTCAGTATATCTGAATAACCATAAAGCCCATGAAAGTATATTGACACCGGACAAAATATAAAATCATTTAGAGTTGATATTAATATGATATCATCCATTCTTAAAACCTTCTATTTTGTATAAAATCGAACCAGTTATAATTATTTAGACTTAACAATTTTCTGTTGAATTTCTCTCCTTCTTTCCAGTTATTCTTTATGGCTATGACATTGTACAGACCTTTTAATGCAATGCAATATGCACCATTAGCATCTGCATCCTTTGGTAACTCTGTTTCTTCATTGAAAATATAATTTTCCGAATCATAAAACCGTCCATTTTCATCCATAACTGGCGATACTATTCTGTCGTATTCAGCTTCTGTCCTATCGTATCTCTCTGACTTACTGTTACGAAGTTGAACAGTCAACCTTATTATTTCTATCAATTCATTGATCAGCTTCTTCTGTACACTCGATTCTAATTCAAGAATATCTTCAATTAAATTATGTCCATCATCGTATTTCATATGTGAACTGTCAAACAAGTCTTTAATTCTACTTTCCACATTCCAAACATCATCCTTCCACCCGTAAGATGTATGTTCCTTTTTTATACGCTCGCCTCGTAAATATATAACCCACTTCGTTTTTGCCAGAGTGGTATTATGTGTTTTAAAGTTGTCATAATCAAATGATATTGAAAACAATCTCTTCTCTGTATCATATCGTATACTGTCTAATGATCTGACAAAATCCAATTTTGTTTCAAAATTAGAATATTCTCTAAAATTGAATACATTTACAAAGCCTGTTAACGGATCAATCTTAGATGTATACGCAGCAGGTACATAGAATATGATTCCACACTGGCTACCAAGTTTCTCTAAAGAATCTGGAATATACGTAAGCTGATACCCTCTTAGTACACCTCCTGGTTCATCGGCTTTTCGACTTTTATCTACCAAGTATGCCAGTTTAGATATCAACATATTCTCAAATTTCTGGTATACCTGACGTTCAACCCTAAACCTACCTCGTTTAAATCCATAATTTAGATCTTCCATAACAATGATTGCATTATATTTCAACACCATCTTCGATATTTCATGAATTACCTGTGACAAGTATCCCTCTTTTATTTCTTTTATCTTTCCAATTTCTTTCCAATTTTTTCTCGCATCTGTCCGGGCACTTTCTTTGTTGACCAGTTTGTCCTTATAATTATATCTTCTAACTATATTTGTTACAGTTTCATAGCTTTCTATCATATTGAAAGACTTCTGCTCAACAATCTTTCCCTTTTTATTAATTACTGACACATAAAGGAGATTTCTTTCTCCTCTATCAATTCCAATCACATGAAGCTCATCATTTTCCGCTATATACTTGAGTACCTTTTCATTTATATTAATTCTTCCATCTGCTTTGAAATTGATAGTTATAGGCAAATGTATAAAAAACTTATCTACTGTATACCTACGATCCTTGACTATATCCATAGTAGCTTCATAATGAGATACTTTGTCCTTATATTGAACAGCTTTGTCTGAAAGAATTCCGATACCACCATTTCTCCAATAATCAACAAGTTCCATATAGCAATCATCTGGTACTGATTCAATAATAACTCTTTTTTCTTTACTGTTTTCAGTGTTATCCTCAACCTTATATGTTTTATTGACTAAAATCGTACCCTTTTTATGTTCTACTTTTTTCTTGACACTTGATTTTCTATAAAATAATTCTGCCTCTCCGTTCAATTTTATAACTATGTTTTTAAGATTGTCTTCGCTAAATATATTTTTGAGGTACTTCGTATGAAGATTATCCATTCCTTTACTATTCGGTGCAAAGTCTTTATTATAGATTTGAAACAGATATATTTGACCATCACGATCAAGTTGTTCTACATCTTCTGAACTTATATATGTCCAGTCAATCTTATATCCCTGACACTCCACTTCTCTATAGAATTCTGATATATCATTGTACGATTCTGTATCAGCAAATTTAAAATTATACGCCTTATAATTTGGATAACAGCTTATACATTCTTTATAATAATCAATTAGCTTCCAGCAGAATTCTACATCAAAATTTACCGATGATTTCAAGTGTTTACCCAACTCATATCCCCGCAGTATTTCATCAGGTATTCCATGTGATTCATTCCACAATCTAGACTTAATAAACACATGTGGTAAAGTCTTACTTGCCCCAGGGAGCAAATAATAATTCATTTTCTTATAATCTGTTTCAGAATTGCAAACATCGTGTCCTGATATAACAGTCTTAGCTGGTTTATTTCTTGGGTTAAATATTGCCAAATATATTTTTTCATCACGAATCAATATAATAGCATTGTTATCAAATTCCTTTGATTTCGACCATCCATCGGCAAGAGTCGGTGATCCGAAGTTCAATTTTATCTTTTCCTGACTATAAGGCTTCTGTGTAACATAGTTACGCACTTTGTTATATAAATTCACAATTTCCGACATATCCTCATTAAGTTCATCAAGTTCTGAATAAAACTCCATATCCTTATCAACTAGCTCATCAATCACAAACGATTTCATCCAATGATAAATACTCATATATTTATCAAGATATGTTTTTATATCCATGACAATCTGTTCATTTTGAATCAAGCTAATTTTGTCGTTAAATTTAAAATCCGTAATTTGAAAGTTATCTATCTCATCTATTATTTTAGTAACAAATTCAGTTACTTCATGCTCCAAACATGTGCTATCTATTTTATAATATGAATTAACCAGTCTCTGCAAATCACCCAGACTACAGCTCTTTACTTTCTTAATTTCCTTCTGAATCTTTTCTTCCCTGTTGTCTTTATTTCCTTTGACAATTTCCGAGAAATACTTATACAAGCTTGAAGCTATCACATCCCATTTATGATCAATGTATACAGATACATTCTCGAACGCTTTAGATGAAATATATATCTTATTTACGTCATATAAAGATATGCTTTTCCCTATAGTTCTGAGACGTGATATAATATTTTTTTCTTTTATTAGAGCATTAAATGAATTAATCGCATTTATCACTTGCGCATCATCTTGAAAGCCTAATGGAATTTCAAACCCGGTTTCTGCTTTACATAAAATCTGTTTATGTAATTTTTGCATTTTAAACTTTGATCTGGAGCATTTTTTGCTCTGGCAATATAAATTCATATGAGCATTAATAACCCCACATATATTATTATATAAATCTATTCCACTCTGGGATATAAATCGTCCATATGCTTCTTCGGTATATACCACATCTAACTGGTCACCTTGCAGAAAAACATATGCCTCTTCTTCAATCTTCTCAATTTCTTCACAAGCAATCTGTTTTATTCTATTATAAGCATCCAGGTTATCCATATATATTTTGGCATTCTCGTGTATGATTCTATATGATATAGATGACGCTATTGCCTTATCAGAAAATACATTTTGTCTACTTGCCCAAAATTCTTTAAAATAAACTGTGAATCCGTAAAATCTTTTTATTGCTTCTAATCTGTCTTCTCTATCAGTTTCATATTTCTCCAATATATATTTTGGTAAAATCTTTGTTATCATACCAGCACTGAGCATGACTTTATATTCAGGATCTTGGGAGAATTTTTTTCCTATTTTTTTACGAAGCATATCCTGAATTTTTATCAACTCTTTTGAAGTTGCATCACTTTTATCTATTTTCGCTTTATGCATTAATTCAAACAAATTTTTCCATTCTATATCATGTAAATTATCTAGAACCTTACTTATAAAATCGCGATAATAATCATCCATCATTTCTTTTGCTACATACTGATCTTCATTTTTGTTTGTATCAGCCGCAATAAAATCGCTCTCAGCAATATGTCTCTTAGTATAATCTGATGGAATTAACTCATTTCTTAACGTTTTACTTAATGCGTTGATTCCAGTAAACGAATCAAACGAATTTGATATTTTATTACCTACCATATAACTCCTCCCTTAAAATCAATCTATATAATATGATAACATAATAACATACATCAACGAGTTTGTCACTAATTTTATTAGTTAATGTAATTTTGAATTTAATCTGAACAAAAAAGAATAACGCCATATTCAGCGTTAAACTTTTTACATTAACTAAATCTACCACAGTAGAAATTTATTTCAAGGCACTTAACATACCTCTACTCTTTTTTATATACACATACTATAACTCACACTTGGATACTCATCTAAGTGCAAGACGGATTGTACTAATGGATCTACAACAGTAGAAATTTCTATAGGTTATTTAACCCGCACAGCTAACATTTATATGCCAAATCTACAGTATTATATTACTTTTCTACCTCTGATTGTGTCAAGTATTACTTTCTATATTTACACTAGTATTCTTCATACTATACTCGTCTCACCATCAAAATCTTTATAGATTTCCAATCTTCTCAAGCCCCACCCCAATCTTCAAGTTCCTCTCCGTCTCCACCCTATCAAACTTAACCACATAGCACCCTATATCTCCCCTGATACCGGTTATAGTGCCCTCGCCGAACACCTTATGTCTCACCCTGTCTCCGGGCTTTAGCTCGGTGTCCAGCGGCATATAGCGGCTCTCATTTGCGGCTATGTGGCTCTTCGTGTCGTCGACAAGGCGCTGTGGGAGCTCGTTCACGTAGTCGATGGCTTCCCGGTCTATATTGAATATGAATCTAGAAGGATATCTAAATGAATCATCATAGTTCAGCCCCTCGGCATCGCTGATGTACAAACCGCGCTCCGCTCTGGTAAATGCCACATACGCCATTCGTCTTTCTTCCTCCAGGCGTTCCTCTGTATCCACGTGCTTACTTGGGAATATCCCCTCATTCATCCCACACACGAACACATATGGGAACTCCAGGCCCTTTGCGGTGTGTATGGTCATCATCGTCACAGAATCCTTGTCCTTCTCCCTGTCATTGTTCGTGTAGAGAGCTATGCTCTGCAGATATTCCTCCAGCGTATTCTCCTCACCGGAGGTCTTCTCATATTCCTCTATCGACTGCTTCAGCTCTGCCAGGTTGTCCAGCCTTTCCTGTTCGCCCGCCTGTCTGAGCATCGCCTCGTAACCCGTGGCGGCCATGAGCTCTGTCACAAGGTCTGACAGACTTTTCTCCTTGTATGTCCTCCTGAAATTTTCTATGATATCGACAAAGGCTGAAGCACCTGTCGACTTAACAGTCTTCTCCTCCAGAAGATCCTGAAGACCGCTGTACAGTGAGCATCTGTGAGTCTCACAGTACGACTTCAGCATCGACATTCTCTTTTTGCCAAAGTTCCGCTTTGGTTCATTTATCACCCTGCGGAATGACAGATCATCCGCGTATGCCACCATCCTGAGATATGCCAGCACATCCTTTATCTCCTTGCGTTTGTAGAACTCCGTTCCGCTGTAGAGGACATACGGGATCTTTGTCTTGATAAATGCTTCCTCTATGCTTCTCGACACGAAATGTGACCTGTACAAAACGGCTATGTCACTGTACTTTGTACCCGCCTCAACCAGTCTTTTTATCTCATTTGTCACCCACTGGGCTTCATCCCCGGTGGTCCTGGAATGTACGTACAGAGGGCGTGCCTCAGACGGCTTCACAGCCACAAGCCTGTGGGGCAGTCTGTTCCTGTTCTTCTCGATCAGTGAGTTGGACACCGCCAGTATGTCAGGAGTTGAACGATAATTCGTGTCGAGGAATATGGTCTGTGTATTCTCATGGTTCTTGTCGAATTCCAGTATGTACTCTATCCTTGCCCCGCGCCACGTATATATAGTCTGATCCGGATCGCCCACGATGAACAGATTCCTGTGATAACCGCTGAGTATCTCCGCCAGCGCATACTGGTTACCGCTGACATCCTGAAACTCGTCCACCATGACATACATCATGCGTTCCTGCCATTTGCGGCATTTCTCCGCATCGGTTCTGAGGATGTGGAGCGCAATGGTTATGAGATCATCATAGTCAAGTCCGTACACCTTCTTCTGTTCGTACAGGTATCCCAGAAATACTTTTTCAGGTATGTCTGAAGCCTTCTCATAATCCGCCAGCAGTCTGTCGTTGCTTATGTCCGCCAAATATGTGATATGCTGCATCTCGTTCTTCATCGCCGATATGTGATCCCTCGCCATGTCAAATGTATATGTTCTCGACTGTATATGGGCATTCTCGTACACCGTTTTGAGTATATCCTCCGTGTCCTCGCTGTCCATCACCACAAAGTTCTGGGGATAATTGATGGCATGGATATCCTCCCTCAGAAGCTTCACACAGAAGCCGTGAAATGTGCAGATGTATCCCGTATCACTGTCCCCGATCATCTGTCTGATACGTTTGCTCATCTCCCTCGCCGCTTTATTTGTAAATGTGACACACAGTATATTCGATGTGGATATTCCAAGCTCATCCACCAGATACGCATATCTGTATGTGAGCGCCTTTGTCTTGCCGGTTCCCGCTCCCGCAATTATGCGCACATACCCTTCTGTGGTGGTCACTGCCTCCTTTTGCTGTTCATTCAGTTCATCTATAAAATTATCCATACAGTCCTCCATATATTCACAAACATATGTTCAGTATAACAGATTATATCTTTCCTGTCACTACACTCATGGTTTTACACCAGAACGATCTTCACATAAAAAACAGGACAGCCACATCATCTGTGACTGTCCCGCCAATGCATCAACGCATTTCATTTATTTTGACTTTTTATATACCGCTTTCTTAGGAGTGTTCATTCCCTTCGCCTTGAGCTTCTTTGCATATGCGTCATATTTCTTCTTAGGAAGATATATCTTCACATTGCTCTTGACACCCTGGAAAGCATTCTTACCGATAGTCGTTATCCTTGTAGACTTTATGGTAACTTTTCCAAGCTTTCCACACTTGCTGAATGCTGCACCGCCTATGGTCTTAACGTTTCCTCCGATCACAACCGTGGTGAGATATTTGCGTCCTGTAAATGCTTTCGCTCCTACAGCCGTAACATTGAAGTTCACTCCACCAATCTTGACACTGGATGCAACCGTGAGTGACTTGAACTTCTTGTCGTTCTTCTTGCTTGTACTTCCAACAAGTGTCACTGTTCCCTTGCCATTTGAAGCAGCATTTGTCACCTTGTATTTCAGATAGCCAGGCACGCCCTTCTGCGAAACTTTGTATATCTTGCCCTTGCCAGCCTTGATAGCAAATGTCTTGCTGACGGAGCCTCTGTAATTACCCTTACCAGTGATCTTTACTGTCGCTGTACCGATATTCTTGTTGTTCTTGTACTGTACGGTGTAATCCACACCATTCTTCAGTGTTGTTTTGCCTCTCCTCAGCGCAAGCGATTTAACAGTGATAGGTGATCCTGTGTATGTATATCCATTCTTTTCTATACCGCTTACGACCACATTGTTCTTGGAATTTCCTATGTCTATTCCAAGGGCAGCTACTGACTCATAACGCTTGTACCCACACTTGGTACAGGTAAATGTCTTCTTACCTGCCGCTGTGTCTGTAGGCTTGGTCGTTATCGCTCCCTTGTCCCATGTGTGATTTGCCAGGCCTGACTTCTCTCCACATGAGCACTGATACCAGTGAGATCTGCTGTCGCTCTTGTACTTATTGCCGTAATCGTGTACATGCTGCTCCGGCTCTTTCTCGATGGTGATCTTTACATTGAATACAACTCCATTGTAAGCCCTGTTCCATCCTGTAACTGATGTCCAGTCATAATTTACTGTGTCTGCAGGCTTGAAGCAAAGCTTGTATGTATTGCCATCCTCAACCTTTGTCGTTCTGTCTGTATACCATGTGTATACTCCATCCTCGAGCTCTGGAAGCTCTATGTCTGCAAGAGTCATATTCTCCTTAGCACTCAGTGAATCTATCGCCTGAGTAAATACTGCATTTGCAGGAAGAATCTGAACAGTTATCTCCACATGCTCTGCTCTCTCGTATACATCCTCATCTTCAGGTACAAATGTTGCAAGGAAAGTCTTTGTTCCAACCTCTCCTACAGATTCATCTGCATTCTCCCAGATGAACATTCCACCTGCTGTCTCAGGCAGGAGTATCTTGCCAACAGTGTCTCCGTATGTAGCTGTGACATTCTCCGGAACTGTAAATACAGGATCCTGCTTTCTCACATACACTGAAAGCTTCACTGCAATTCTCACACTTCCGTCTTCCAGTTCCTCATATGTTCCCTCTGCTGCATCGATCTTGCTCCAGTCATAGTTTGCTGTGTCGTCTGGAACAAAGTATGCATCGTAGGTCTCGCTTGTTCCGGCCTTGCCTACCTGCTGTGTTCCATCTGCCCACATGTACTTTCCTGCTGCCGATGTTGGAAGCTCCACATCCGCAAGGGTCTTGCCGGCATATGCGTCGCCCGCCTTTCCGGCAGTAAATGAAGGCATTCCCTTCTCCACGCTGGATATGATCAGTGTGAACTCAGCCACTGTCTGATTCTGTCCTCTCACCGTGAACTTGACTGTCTGTGCCTCAGCACTTGCAGTCTTCGGCGTTCCATATACCTTTCCATCGTATATCACAAGTCCTGCCGGAAGTGTCTGACCCTTTGCAAGGGAGTATGACACATATCCGTTGTCCACAGCTTCATCATTCTGGATCTCTATGGCTGTCAGATCATATAATGGCTCATCCTTTGTGGTTGTCTTTCCAACCTGCGCCTTAACTGTATCCTCTGTCTTTGCGAGAGTTATATTTACGGCCTCCTGCTTTGCCATATTTACCGTAACTGTTGCCGGCTCATATGTCATGACGCCGCTCCAGAGACGGTTGTTACTTGTAGTCATGGCTGTGTCATCCGGTCCAAATACAACTGAATCCACCGCCATTCCATCTATCGGCTCACCGTCTATTGTGATGTAGAACGACTTGCCACCCTGTATATAGAGTGCATCGTCACCGTCAACACCTGACTTCTTCTGACATCTTGTTGCCGATGAACTCTTCTCTATCTTTGCATCGCCATCCTTGAAGCAATATGCAGGATAATCCACATCAAGCTTGTAGAAAATGACGCTGTAATTTTTCAGTGCGTACACCATATCCGGGATTACTGTGGTGAGTATGCTTCCGCTTCCAAGACTTGACGTATATGCAAGCTGCTTCATATTACCATAGTTTACGATCATTGCACTGTTTGTGAGGTTGCCAAATGTAAACTGTGCATCAGCTCTGTTGATGAGCTTTGCATTTGTATTCAAGGTGATCCTCTCACTATTTGCTGCTGTGATATCCCCGTAGTTATCTACTGTTGCTGAAGCCTGAACATTTCCTTTCAGATTCCATGCACCTCTGTTGACCAGTGATCCTGTCATAGTCAGAGCGCCGTCCACATTCCATGTGCCAAGGTTCTCAACATCACCGGTAACTGTCGCTGTCGATGTATTTGTAAGAACTGCGCCCTCGGCGATGGTCAGCTTTGAATCCTTGAGGATCTCAAGCTGTTTTACCTCCTCATCTCTGTCAAGTGTGTAGTCTCCGCCTATAGTTAATTTGCCGGCGAGAGACATATACAGTGAACCCAGACTCTCAACCTGGTAATTGTCAGCGGTGCCCTTTACAGTAGCTGTGGACTTTGCATTCTCGTCTACATACTCTACCTTGCCAACCTTACCGCCTGCCGCAAGTACAAAGTCACCTGTGACAGCGCCCTCTGTTCCTGCCTTGACGTATATATTTCCAATGCTGTGACCATAGTTAAATACCAATGCCTTGCTATGCTCATTGTTGACGTCATTTTTTCTGAGTTCTCCTGACTTTATCTCGGCATACAGATCTCCCTTCACATCTGACTGCTGGACAAAGTTGTTGCACTTCTCAGCGCACCATCTTCCATCAACCACACAGTTCACATTTCCGGATACGGCTGTTCCCGACACTCCGTTGAAGTAGGAGCGCTTGTTCATGTAATCCGCACCGTATATAAATGTATTGTAATGATCAGTTATACCAACTCTTATATCCACATCACCGGATACTGATCCACCCGATGTAACATACATATTCTCAGACTTGGTTGATTTCGGTGTGTACATCTGTGCAGACTTTGCAAATGTGAAGTCTACCTTCTCCGCATTTGTATTGTACGCACCGTATACCACGCTTCCTGCTCTTCCGTCCTCTGCCGCGAAGGTCACTGTCTTGACATCAGCGTTTCCTGCCGCAGCTACAGTGCCTGACACATAACCGCTCATGATCGTCATGGTTACATTTCCATCTATCGTCACTCGGTCTGCCTTGCTGTCAGTTGAACCCGCAGCACATATATTGCCGACATTTCCGCTTCTGAGTGTCACCGATATGTCACCGGTGTATTTATTTGCTGTGTCCGTATAGCCTGATATGCTGTAGCCTGACAGATCATATGTAACCTCTTGGTCTATTCTGAGTGGTCTGTTGTCGTCTGCCACTCCGTTGTGATCAGCATCCAGATATACTGAGCTCTTGCTGCTATCCGACGGATCAACTATTATCACTGCCGAATTTCCACCGAGATCAATGGTCTTATCCTCTGTGTTCACAGATACACCAAGCTTGTTGATATCAGGTATCTCCGTGCCTGCCGGCAGTACCTTGAATACCACTGGGAAATCAACCGGTGTTCCATTTCGTCCTGTTATGACAAATACTACTGTGCTTTCACCTGCATTCTTGGCTGTTCCTGTTATCTTACCCGACTCAAGCACAAGTCCTGATGGAAGTGTCGAACCGCTCTTCAATCTGTACTGCATGTCAGTTCCATAATTCTTTGTGGTATCTCCTGTAACCTTGAGGATCGTGAGATCGTACGCTGGTGAATCCGCTGTGTACTTGGTCTCCGCCGCCAGAATCGGATCTGCGTATTCCTTACTGATGTCTATCTGGTCTGCCACATAATCCACTACAATAGACATAGATGAATCCGGGCCTGTCACCTTTGCACTTCCGTTGCTTCCCTGTACCGGCTCGCCGCCATTTGCCGACACATAGGCTGTGTAACCCGGCACATCGGTATAGCTAACTGTGATCGCCTGTTTGCAGGCAACATATTTGACATTCTCATATTCAACTACATATGACTGTGCAGCCAATTTTGCTGATGTGTTGTCCATGTTTGTTGAGCCGCCTGCATAGCTGTAATACACTCCTGTCCAGCCGCTGGCATCTATATCATCTGCAAATTTTCCTGCTGCCACCCACACACCTGTGTTGCTGAACTGGTCTGAAGGACACTTGAGCGTACCCTTCTGATATACTCTTGCCCAGCCTGATGTCATGTTGACCTTGCCCACATCAAACAGCGCATCCTCGCCTATTGTGAGTGTCGTGTCATACTGTGTCATATTGAGAGCCGCAAGCTTCGTATCTCCATTCACAACTGCCTTGGCATACTTTGAATAACCAAGCCTGTCAGCGGTCAGCGTATCGTTAAATACTGCGGATGATCTCTCGTTCAGTGACACATAATCCGTTACCTCAACAGGAGCATTTACATCAACTGCCGCACTGTCATAGATTATCAGAGCCATTGCCGTGAGCTTCTTATTCACAACATAGGTTCCTCTGATAGTTACGATATCCTTGCTGTTTCTCATGAATGCACCGGTATATTTTGATGTTGTATCCGCTGCAAATCCGCCCTTATCTACAGTGTTCTCTGCGATCTCATATGCGATGGTTCCATCCACGGTTGAATTCGACAGAACATACATAGTTGCTGCCTTACCACCACGGATATTTATACTCACCGCATCGCCGCCTTCATATGAAAGCTCTGAATCCTTTGCACCGTATATTGCTTTTACATTTCCCCCCGTCATGGTGATCCTGATGCTTCGTCTTATGGCGTTGTCCTCGACACCTGTTATCGTGTACTCCGACAGATCTCCGGTGTACAGAGGTGTCTTGCCATCTGCCTGTCCATCCTGATTGTCGTCCACGTATATCTCTGTATCTGTGTCGTCCTTTGCCTGGATTACCACCGATGTTACGTTAAGACATATAGTCTTCTCATCCTCATCAACTACGATTCGGCTATCCTGGTTGTCCTGTTTCTTCTCCTCATTTGAGACGATCACGTTCAATGAGAGCTGTGCCTTTGAACCGTTTCTTCCTGTCACATGGACTATGACATTTTTTCCGTCTTCATAAAGCTTACTTGCCGTTCCGACGATCTTGCCGTCGGTCAATGTGAGTCCCTCAGGAAGACCATTTGTCTCGTCTATCTCGTATGTGACCTCGCCCTCTCTTGCGTCGTTTGATATGACAAGATCTGCCATGTCATAGAGAGGTGAAGCTGCCGTGTATTCTTTTCCAAGCAGTGCTGAAGGGTCAACAGTTGTCTTGGATACCACGATCTGCTTTCCTGTCGTTACGATCGTCACTGTACAAGGCTCGTTCGGCATGCTGAACGTGTACACGCCATTTGCTTCAACCGCTGAATTTTCCGCTGTGTCGCTCTGACCTCTGAAGGTCACCTTGTCAAGAATATATCCCTTGTTCACGGTCGGTGTTATCTTGACATCTGCGCCGCCCTTGACATATGTACCATCAGGATCAATATACTGTGACGTCTTGCCTGTCATGGTGTACGTTGCGGCCTTCTCGTTGGACACAACATCCAATGAATAATTTACATTTGCAACATCCCCTACAGCCGAGTCCTCTATTACGCCCCCCTTTGAGAATATATTTGGCAGATACCCATCAGTCGCCTTAAATGTTCCCTTGAGGATTCCACTGTGGAGTATGTTTGAACCGCCTGCTGCATATATACCCTCATTTGCAGTTACCGTTACCCCCTTGTTGATAACGATCACGGCATTGCCCTGGCTTCCGTTCTCTGTGAAGTTACCAAAGTAAATATTGTCAGCAGTTACATCCTTGTCTATCACAAGATTCTGTCCGCCATAATATATATTCTGTCCATAGGTTATAACAGATGAGCCGGTGGTATTCATGCTTGGAGCCATATAATACTTCTCCGGCATACTGCACTTGTCATCAAATGTAACTTTTGCATCCTTGTTATTACCTATATACATCTGGAAGCTTATTCCGTCTGCATTTGTAAAATCTGTGTTGTTGATCTTTATATCAACAGGAACTGTATTCTCGGTTGAACCGGAATAGCTCTCATTTGCCAGATAGAAAATATTATTTCCCGCCAGTCCATTTATACTGCTGTCTGACAACGTTATGTCAACCTTTGTTCCGATATTTCCGCAACTGTAATCACCTCCGGCGAGTCCACATTTTGCAAAATGTATCTTTGCTATATCCGCCTTGAGTTCCCCTGCCAGTGCAAAGTTGCCCATCATGGTAAACATGTCGCTGCCCGCGTATTCATACGAGTTCACAAGCGGATTGCCATTTTCGTCTACTATGGATTCATCATTCATGCCATCCACATTGACCGTCATATTTCCCAGACAGCTACCGCCGTATACAAGCTGTGCTGAACTGCTGATAACGTTGCTGACGCTTATGTTAAGATCCTTACTGATGCTTCCGCCCTGCTCTACATTCAGAGATCTCGTAATGCTACAGCCCGAAACTATGGCATCTACAGAACCATTTACCGTCACATTTGACAGCTCCAGAGCTTTTACATAGGCTGCATTACAGTTGTAAAGCTCTGCCTTTATATCACCTTTTACACCTGTGCTCAGATACATGCCATTTAATGTATCTGTTGTTGCCACAGCCTTCATTACAACGCTGGCAGAAGTGATGCCGGAACAATTTGAAATTCCATATACCCTGCCGCTGGCGCCAGTGATATTCCCCATGTTCACAGTATACGTATATGTTCCTTCTTCCTCCGGCTGAGTCTGACTGAACGAAACCGAATTCATGCCACATGTTGTGTAACCGGCAGCGCAGTTCTTTATATCTATATCAGCCCTTCCGCCCAGCATACCGCCATACATTCCATATATGGTGTTGAACTTTGCTCCTGAGCCATCAATGCTGACATTTACATTTCCCTTTATATTTGTATTATTGGTGCCATACACAGACATCTCTGATCCAGACTGGCTTTTCAGCTTAAGGTCCAGATTTCCAAGGATAGTCGCACTTGACGCACCATATACACTGGCACTTCTTCCATCCTTTACGGCTGATATTCCGTCAAATGTAAGGCTCACGTCACCATCAACCTTTGCCCCCTGGGAAACTCCGTTCAGGCTGTCTACCTTGGAGTCAGTCACCTTGGCCGTCAGTGTCTTACTGAGCACAGCTCCATTCTGCACGAGATACACTGAATTGGCGCTGGCTCCTTTCATATTGAACACTGCATCGCCATTTATAGTGTATGCCTTTCCTGTGTAATATCCATCTGTAGCCAGTGTGACAAATGTGTTGCCGTCACAGCTATAATTGATATTCTCCGTGATGTCTCCATCTATGGTCGATGTGCTGAGACCATAGAGCGTCTTTATCTTAACTGACTTCTCCGTGTCTATCAGTACACCACCAGTACAATATGTCCTGAAAAGTCCATACAGACTTTCAACTGCCGCGTCGCCCTTCACACTGATAGTTACCGCAGTCATGTTCTCCGGAGTCTCAACAGTGCTCTCAAATGCTCCATATACAACAGGCAGTTCAGCACCGTCTATGGTTATGGAGATCGGCGAACTGCCATTACCATGATAGATTCCATATATATTGCCATATTGTATGTCCGTGCTTCCATCCAATGCGAAAGCTTCCTCGCCCTCATCAAGGATTCCATCCCTGTCTTTGTCATTGTAAATATTTAATAACTGCTCGCTGTCAGTGGAATTCGGCGACTGCTTTATGATTACCGAATTGCCGTTGAGCGTGACACCTGATGGTGTAGAGCCTGACGACTCATATACATACTCCAGCCCCTTTCCCGTATTCGCAGCTTCAGACTGTGTTCCGTCCGCCGCAAATGCCGTTATTCCCGATGCCATGCCAATAGCAGCAAGCACCGACAAGGCCGTTATACCTCCTCGTAGCCTTCTCTTTCTCATCAATTACCCTCCCTTAATTAATTGTTTCGCAGACCATTCCCGCTATAATTGTGCACTATAGCAGAAAAAGTCTTGCAAATATGTAGATTTTTGCCACTTTAACCATTTTACCATAGCAAAGTTGCAAATACTATCAACAAATTCACAAGACTTTTTTATGCATTTTTATATTTTCTGTTATAATTCCGCTATCTTCTCCTGTTGCCAAACAATAATACAAGTCTGAGCAACTGAAGTGATGCTGATACCATGGCTGCCACATATGTCATAGCTGCCGCTGTGAGTACACTTCTTGCACCCTTGAGTTCATCCGGATAGAGATACCCGCTGCCCTCCAGTATCGCCATGGCTCTTCTCGATGCATTGAACTCCACCGGAAGTGTCACAAACTGTAGGACAACAACCAGTGAGAACAATATGATTCCGAGTGTTATAAGGTAATCAACCCTCGGAATGAGAAGTCCTATAAGTATGAGCGGCCATGATATGGCTGAGCCTATATTTGCCGCTGGAATGATGGCTGACCTTATGGTGAGCGGTGCATATGCATTTGCATGCTGTATGGCATGTCCGCACTCATGGGCTGCCACGCCTATCGCTGCGATGGATCTGGAACCATACACGCTGTCCGACAGATTGAGCGTATGCTCCTTAGGATTGTAATTATCAGTCAGATCTCCTGAGATGTGATGTATTGACACATCCGTTATCCCCGCATTCCTGAGTATCATGTATGCGACCTGGTCCGCTGTGTAGCCTGACCGCGATCCCACCTTCTCATACTTCTTGTATGTGGTCTTGACTCTTGCCGACGCTATCATGCAGAGCACCACGCCTATGAGAACCAACAGATATGTTGGGTCAAAATAAAATCCATAATATGGCATATATATCACCTTTTCCTTTCATGTATCCCTGACGGGGGCTTTTGTTTTCCACTATCCTATAGTATATATTGCGCTTCGTCAACAGGTGTGGATGATTCTTCATATAAATTTCATTTTTGCCGGAACTAATTTTATACTTCGTTTTCCTGCCATTTTTCTTATGTCATTTACCTGCAGCTATCTGCCAAGCATCTCATTTACCTTATTCTGCACCTTGACATGATCATACCCTGCCTTCTTCAGCCTGTTCTTTCTGTCATCGCCATTTCCCCAGTCGCCGGCTATGACCTCTCTGGCTATCTCGTCAATAGATTTCTTCTGTGAGAATTTCACTATATCGTTCACCTTCTCCTGAACTTTATCGTAATCATATCCCGCCGTTTTTAATCTCTTTTTTCGATCCTCGCCGTTCCCCCATCTGCCCGCTATGACTTCCTTCGCGATCACATCTATGCTTTTCTTTTTTCTATTCTTATAATTACTTTTCCCGCTATTGCTGTCAGAGCCTTTCCCTTTCGTTTTTCCCTTATCACTGCCAGTCTTTATCGCAGCACATTTTCTCCATGTCGCTTTGTCTATATAAGACTTGTTCAGGTCAAGATTTCCTTCATACCCCGGAAGCCGGCCTACAGAAGTGTATTGCCTGATAGAACAATCATACTGCCCCTCATTCCACGGATGCTCCTGATATCCAGTCTGCTCATAATCAGGATACTGAGCGACCCACAGCCTGTAGCCAAGATTTTTGACATTTTCCATGGCACTCTTCTGAATATATATCAGCGGTTTTACCCTAGTTTTTCTGTACACATAATCACACCACTCCTTGCACCATGCCCTGTCACTTCTGCCAAACTGTGGGTTGTTCTGCCCCTCCCAGTCAAGCACGAGTATGGCTTTGCCCACATATTTCTTACTGTATGCAAGGAAATACTCAGCCTCCCTGTGGGGATCGCCACCATTTGCATAGTGGAATGCCCCCAGAAGTTTTCCCACTTTAATCACCTGATCACAGTGCTTTGCAAAAAATCTGTTCTTGTAGTCCGTGCCCTCCGTCGCTTTCACTATCACAAAGTCACAAGGCACCTTGGTTATATCTATAGTATCCTGCCATGCGGATATATCTATACCATCCATGTAGCCCTTTAATGGAACCTTATTAGAAGCCATAAAATTGTCTCCTGAATTCTTTTGTCTGTATATAATATTCCAGACATTGAATCAGGAGACAATCTTAGGATCATTATTCCGAACTTATACTTATCTGTCTCGTATTACATGTGTCACTGTCATGATGCCTTTATTCATGCCACTTTTCCTTATCTCCGCCCTTGTAAAACCGCTTGAATATCGATATCAGGTAGTCCCATCCCCGGGTACATATAATCGCAATGACAAATGCCCCGAAAAACGCAGCCACAGGATAATACCACACAAATGCTATGTGATAAAATGATAGTCCAACAAAAAGTCCCACCTCACACACAATGACACTGGTGATCAGAACCTGAAAAGAGGTAGGGATCTTCTTCAGCACTCCTACCTCTTTCGTAAATTCCGTTATTACCGATATCAAAGTGCAAAGAACCGCAACAACTACAAGATATACTGCGAATCTGTCCATGCGTATTCACCTCCTTGTCCATGATATAGTTTAATGTATTCCGAAAGGTGGTATGTGTTTATAAAATATTATTGTGTTCTTAAATCACATTGACTATAATTTTGATATAACTTATACTGTAATTACAATTTTATACATACAATTTGTAATTCTTTTTAAATCCAACCTCGCGTTAATGCGAGGTGTTTTACGTTATATAGGAATCTCCAAAATGTATATATATCAAAATTACTTCTGTATGAAAATAGAATAATGTATTTAACCGGGCAGCCGAGGGGTGTTACACCATATCCGTTCGAGTCTTGGAAGGGAGTGGTGCCTTATGAGTACATATGAGGAATTCATGGTTATATTAACCGTTGCGATACTTATTGTGACAATTCTGAATCATAGAAAATAAGAAAAACACCTCAGCCGACTAAGCTATGAGGTGTTTCATCTTAAAATGGTTTTTGCCGGACGGATAGGACGTATCTATCGCTCGGCTGTCTTATTAAGTATATTATACAATATTTTTGACGTTTGTCAAAAATAAAATTCTGAAGTGCAAGATCAAATGCCGCATGGGACTTACCAAATCGTCTGGCATGACTGACACTGATACAATTAGCATTTGTACATATAACTCTGTTCAGATATTCAAGCAGACCTGTCTTATCAAGATACAATCCACTATTCTTGTCCTTCGTAAAACTGTCATTACTTGGATTAAAATAAATGCCCATCTCATGCCCTCCTTGTTTATTTCAAATGTCTTATATATAATTCTCAGAATTCATTGATATAGGCCTTTTCTCTGAAATCGGGATATTAATTCAACCTCTTTCCGAGTTGCCATAAAGCTGTGTCCATCCTCAAGTGTTATATTTCCAAGTTCAATGTTCTTATCTATGCTACCCATTATATCTGTTTTTATAAGGCTTTTCAACGATGCTATATTTTCTGGAGTGCGATATTTTTTGTTTCTTAATCTCTCCCTGAGTTTAAGCAGAAAGAACGGAACCAGAATGACCATCTTTCTATTGTTTATGTCCTCTGTTGAACAATTCATAAGTTTTACGACCGGAACTCTATAGATTATCGGCGCATCCAATCCAAGATCTACTGACAAAGAATATGTATCTGGAACAGATTCAGATACATTGTTCAGATATATTATACAAGGATTCGGAAAATGTATCTGGTATATGTCATGTCCTTCCTCGTCCTGCGTTTCTTCCGATCGGTAGACCCACTTTAGACCGAAATCGGATGCATGTCAATAGATTTTCGTAAATGCGCTAATAAAGCGAATTTGCGCTAAATACGCGCATTTTCGCGCGGTCCATTGGCATATCAACTGTCGTCCAGTTCTCGTATAAGCATAGTATTTTGCCAATCGTTCACATAAAAAAATCCACATCCTGCCCACGTATATTTACGTGGACAAAATGTGGACAAAAACACATTTTATACTGAATGTGAACAAGTTTTTAGAAAATTCTGAATTATCTCACAATTCCCAAAAGCCTTGATTTTACTTAGAACTTACCAGCGTTAGCAGCTTCCTCAACAGAAACAGCTACAGCAACTGTAGCACCAACCATAGGGTTGTTACCCATAGTGCAAAGTAATATGATTTTATATTTATATGTATTTAATCATATCTATTTTTTATTTTAAATTCACAGTATAACGATAATTTTAGCATTCTTTTTATACTAATGGTTATAAATAGGTACAAATATGTATCTGTTTTATTTGTAGACTTATTGTAGACTTAGACTATTGTAATTCATGTTATATAATAGCAACAACTTCACGGCTTTATTCAATATTTTATTTAATTTTATAAATATTTATCTATTTTTATATCACAATAAACGTCGTTTTACAAGAAAAAAGTGCAAGTAAGTTACTTTACTTGCACTTTAAATCCGTATTCATTAACTATCTATTATTCATATTCAAGCTTTACAATATTATCTAAATCTGACATATCCATACCTTCGTATTGTTTTGCAAACTCTGTCAATGCAGTTTTTCTAATTTTTAGACTACCCAATTTAATTGCAGGTAAGTAGCCTTTCTTCACTAATGCATAAACAGTATTTACATTAACTCCAAGTGCATAAGCCGCCTCTTTGACCGAGAACAATATTTTCTCTTGCTTTACTTTATTTTCACTCATCAGCGTAATCCCCCTGTCTGTTTTAATTATAAGAAATATGAAAGAAAATGATTTATTTCCCTTGAAGTCCCATATTTTCGGTAAAATCAAGAAAAGGAGAGTATGAATATGAAGATCAATGAAATCATCAAAAAGGGAGAGGTTGTATCGCATGTAAATAAAATTAAAAGATACAGTGCGGTAAATATCGACTTTATCAACCGCAAAGGAGAGGAAGATCAGACACAGCTTGATGTTGAAAATAACATTTTAACAAAAGCAGGCGCCAAAGAACTTGAAGATTTGTGGGAAAGTCTGTCGGAAGAATTTAATGCAGACAAAAATTCTGTAACCGGAATTACGATTATTGCATCTGCGCAGACGAAAGAAAAATTTGAGAAAATCGCATCATAAGTTATTTTCTCAAGTATGGACCATAAGACACCATGCAGATTATTGTATGGTGTCTTATTTTATGCATCAATTTTGTCGTACAGTCAGCAAAAGCAGCGGCGATAGTATGTGTTATGTTGGGATTTTCTGTCAGGCTAAGATTGTTCGTTACGTGTATTTTTATCTTTGTTGCAACAACTAGATAAAACATAAATGCCTGTATTATATAAACACCCGGTATATATTTATATCAGAGCCGTTACGCAGAATTTTATTATGAGTAAATAACGCAAGGCAAACTAGATAACTTAGGAAAATACCTTAAAAAACATCCATGCAAGGTATCTGTATTTTTTTAGGTGGTAGACCTATAAAAAACGGAACTCAGTTCCTTTTTTTTGATATATTATTTCCTATTAATATACCACTTATTGCGTGAAACAGCAATTTCACGCAATAAGTAAGACAGATTATCAACGGGTAAAGACAAATATAAGGCCATTGAATATAAAATCCAATGGCCTTATATACTACTATCCTGCAGTTTCAATAACTGATTCTTTTACGACATCAACAATTATGGTACATTTTTCGTCTTTCTCGTAATCATCATAGGCTCCTAAGTCCATTCCATATGAGTTGGTTGTAACAACTTTGGTCGTTTTTACAAGCGATACCTCATAGACGCCAGGATCTTTCATTATTATGTTATAGATTTCGATAGATTTAGAAAAATGGCGTCCGGCATAAACTTCACAATCACATACAATACCATAATACTCACACAAGATATTGTATATAACCTTTACGATTGCTAAATCCTTAGGAAGGTAGTACGCCCTAAGATGCTCATCTTTCAACAGGACCACATCATCGCTTAGGATCTCATCCAGCGGCTGATTCGGAATCGGGATGTCTATATACCCCCAAATTTTCCCGTCTGGTCTTCTCTCATAATCCGATTGCTCTGCAATGATCACGTTATATGATTCGCCATTATATTCAAATGACCATTCTCCCTCAAAAGCACTTTGTGTTTGAGGACAAAATACTTCACCATAAAGACGAACCACTTCATGTTCACCATCGAATAAAGCACCCTCGACATAAGGTTTGAAGTCCTTGTCGTATATTATAAGGTAAATACGAGCCTCTATATGCTCCGAAAACACAGTCTTTTTTGTGATTCCTTTATCAACACCATACTTGCTATAGATCTCTTCTCCACGCAGATTTAACATGTCAATAATCATAATAGCCTCATCATGCGGGATATAAATTATTCTATTCATAATATAGCACTCTCCTTTTTTATTCTTTCACATACAATATGGTTTGTGAATAAAATCAAAATAAAACCGTATAACCAACCATTAAAAATGGCGATTATACGGTGTGTTGTTCTATGTCTATGTGCTTACCTTATAAATATACATTCACCCTTCTGAATAATTCAGAGAAAATATACTAGACGAATTCACCGACCAGGTATGTAATACTTGACCGTTTTTTTGTCTAGTCCATCATTTATGCTCTGATGTGACCTAGTTTGCTTAAGACATTGTATTGTAGTTTAAGTATCTTGAAACAGTCTCTATATGCTTTTTTTAACTCTTCAGCATATCTCTCAGTATACTCCAACACTCAGCAAGCCCTTCAGGGCCAATTAACCAGTTTATTCATCTTTGCACTTTCCTTTATTTTATTTCCAAATATATACTCCGAACTTGTTCTGATATAGATATTCAAGTCTGCAGATATCAAAATACATATCTTCGTTTGAACTGCTGCCATAACATGTTCTCTTTAAATCGTATAGAAGTTTATCATCGTTCCTCTTGTTCAGTAAACATTCATTTAACAAGCTCCTATTCACACAAAATGGAGATTCTCTTAGATTTTCATACTTGTATTGATTAAACAGCACATATACAGCTATCCAAAAATCAGTTGCGGATCCATCTATGAGTTTTTGCACAGCCTGTTCAAAGGCTGATACTATATTTACATCTTCAGTTTCTATGTACAGCCTGTATATGCCATCGTGTAGTATCTGTGTCCAGTCTGTAGGAATACTTACCGGGGCATTTGGTGGTACTTCGTATATGTCTCCTCTAATAAATTGATATAATTTGCCATCATTATAGGCTATGCGTGTATATTTTAATACATCATCAGCATGCATATTAATGTTCCTTTCTCATGTAATAGATATAAATAAATATGCTGCTTTACATATTTACTCACATTTATGCCATTTGCATTTTAGACACTTCTTTGTTTTGACATTTTCATAATGTGATCCATTCCATACTCGTCTCACAGAGCCACTGCAAGGCTTGTTGGATGTTGGATTATACTTGTAGCATACAGGTGGTTCGTTTTCCCAGAATTCAACTGGATCAACCCCTGCCTCAACACATAATTTCAAGTATTCGCTCTTAGCAAGGAATATTGTTGTCTCGAACGACATATCATTAAAACTATCTTTTATTATAGAAAGGCAAGGATCAATATTGTCTAAGAGTGAATTTCCAAAATAAGGGTGAGATTTTTTATCAAAGAACTGCAATTCTTCCGGTAAATCCTTTACACTTACACCACAAAGAAGAGCTAGTTCCTCTGCATTTTTGGGACTGACTTTGACAACAACACCGGCCGGCTTTCCTGTAAAAGCACACCTATAATCAGTCTTGTTGTTAGGCCACCTATCACCATAATGATACTCCCCTAACCCTGGCCAATCATTATAATATTTATTAAATTCCCATGTCTTACTGAATGGTTCGGACTCATCGGTATATGATGTAGCAAAGCTATGACGTTTAACTGCCTTCCCGAGATACTTTCCTCTAAGGTGCTCCTTGACGATTTCTCTGATTCTTGGTGCAATAAGTTTTCCGATACACTCTTGCAGCCTTATTCCGTTTTCATTATAATCATCTTTATTTAAGTTATTGACCGCCACCGCAAAATTTCTTCTAGCAATCCACTTCTGCTTATACTTTATTTCCTCTTCTGTTCCGGTTTCGTTATCTATATCAAGTGAAACATACGGAGATGCGGTCTTTTCACCCCAGAAATTTTTCGTTGCGTATGTATCCTCTATGAATCCCGCCTTATCAGTATTTTTTATTATATTGAGTAAGGTAGGATCAACCTTATCTTTATACCTGTCAATTATGTTTTTTACAAGTCCTATGTATTTACTATTATCTCTGTCATATTCAAGATCATCGGTGTCGCCGATTGCTACGTTATCAAGAGATATTGACGGAATCAGATCTCGTAAAGCTATAGCTGTATCTGATTTTTCTAGTAGAGGACTGTCTATCATGCACCGTGTATATGATATGGGTAGTTCAGGGAGCGTTGTTTCATAAAATTTCTTTTTTATGAGGTCGGCCATAAGTATACACCAAAGAGCTTCCTCTTCAGATAAGGTGTCGATTGTTCCTATTATCGTATATAGTTTAGCATCACCTTTCTCTATTATCTGATTACCTATTTCTGAAACACCATATCGACTATTATCCCATAAATCACTTGTATCAATATTGGCAACTGTAGAATATGGAAAATAGTTCGCCTCAATACGCCTGCTCATGTCCCTGCCGGGACATCTACTTATATATACAGGGATATTACGTTGAGGCATATCTGTAAGTATATACATGTTGTCACCATTTTTAATTACAAATGAGAAATAGCTGTTTGCTAATTCCTCAGAGTCTTTTACATAAGAAAGCATTATACCATTCAAATTTTCACTTATACATGCTCTTATAATTGAGTCGAGATTATCGAACATATAGATATTCCTAGATAATTTGAACTCGGATGACCGACGCTCACCCCTAGAAAACTGTCTGAGCTTCAAGCCATTATTTACACAGTATTCTGCAGAACTTTTTATTTCCATAATGCTTAATGTATCAAGATTACAGTCACGATTGTAATGGCTCATTGCAGACTTAGCTTCTGCTTTTATCTTATCTTCTGCCTTATCTTCTTTCACATCATTATACAATATTTTTATATCTTCGATGTAATCATAAAGCTCCTGGTTATTGAGCATATCTATAAGTGTCACTTTTTTATTCTTCAAAAACTGATCTAAATATATAGACAAGTATGCAGTTGTAAATATACCCGTATTATCATATTTGAGTGCTTCGATAATACGGTCGTTCATTTTCTTGATGTCGTAATCCGATAAGCGGCCATCAAGATAGATGGTGTAACTGCCCTTATCTTCCTGTGGATTAATACCTGTTATTTCTGTCCATTTCTTTAACCTTTCTTCAAGAGTCATATCACTTGCCCTCTCTTTCTCATTGTAAATATTTATTCAACTTCTGCCTTGCCTAGTTTTCTTCACATATTAAAACAAGATCATCTGCACTTAAATTCGCAACAGCTTCTCTTTTCTCTTTTGATATATTTTAAATATTTCCCCCATACCTTAAAGTCTTTGATTAATTCGTTACTTAACAGTACAGTCTCTATTCGCTAATTCTCCACTAATCACTGTATCAACAAACCACTCAAGTTCTTTTGGAATTTCCTTCTCACACTCATACAGTTTATTGTGAAACTCTCCGTCACACGGCACAAATAATGTATATTTCTCTTTGTTATACTCAAGAACATAGGTTATTTTTTTTTCATCTCTACTAACTTCCTTAAATTTTACACATAAGTTCATCATATTGATCACTCCTCCATATCTGCGTCTGTTAATCCACCATTTCGCTCAATTTCCTGTACCTGCTTCTGTGTTATTCCAAATACAGTGATCAAAACATAACTCATTTCGAGCAATGCTCCGTGATTATCGGCATTAGATTCATCCTCTTTTGCTTTTTTACACATTTTTGCGTATCTAATCTGATATGCAATTCTCATTTTTTCCCATTCTTCTTGTACTGTGTTCATAATTACACCTCCATAATTTTTTCTAATATATAAGTACAATTTCCAATCATGAAACCATTCTCAAAATATTCAATTTTGTTTTCTGTTCTTACATCTACCTGTAAATACACGGACTGTCGTCCATCGAAGAAAACTAATTCATGCGATTTCACCTGATGTAACACTCTGTAAAACGTTCCATCATCCATACTGTTAATACGTTCTAATTTGAATATAGCCCGGCCTTGTAGCTGCCGTAGCTGTTTCTTTAATTCTTCCCAATTTGTTGCATTAAGTATATTTCTCACTCCATTTCTATGACAATTCACCGATAGTGATCTACAGATATGTCGCATTACGTATTATATTTATATAAATATGATAACAAAAACTGAGAAGATGATTATTTTACACAAGAAAAAATGCAGCCAACCATTTCACGATTGACTGCATCCTTTATATCCGTTTGTGCCATTAAGCTATGCTGTTTTTAATACTTCATTGTTAAATATATCTACAGCCTCCTGCTCAGTGATATTTAACGCCTTCATCAGAAAGCGTACTATAAATTCCTGTTCAGCTCCTAACTGTAAATTAACTCTGGCACTATTTACAATAGCTTTTCTTTCAACTTCATCTAAGAAACTTCCCATATTGATCACCACTTTCCTTTTACTTTTCTCAATGATATTATCTCTTATCGCTTTATACCTGTTATCATTAGTATATGCAATCAACATATCTAATGTCTCAACAGGATGAGCAAGTGCTATAGTCTTGTCTTCATCAGGGATACCATTTTCTGCCATGACATTTGCAATAAACCTAAAATCACTTGTGAACCGTTTTCTCTCTTCCCGGGACAATCTTCTTACATCAACTACTGTAATTTCATAATCCTGCATATATTTTGAAAAAGAATTATCCATAGACAGCCCGCTGAGTGTTTTTGGCTGATTCCAAGATTTTTCATCAAAATTTAATACAAGAGTTAATGCCGGAATAAGTTTGAATTCTCCAAGATTATTGATTTCACGTTTTACAAAATCTTTCTCTTCGTCGGTTGTTGCTGAATGTTTGAGCCTCATCAAAGCTTTTTTCGTCTCAGTATAACAATCCAACTGTTTTTTGTAATTGGTATAATCGTATCCCATAATTCTAATAGGCATGGGTCTTTCAACCCTGGTTTCGTTCTCTAATCCAAGAAAAACCAGTGTCATCTGATGATTATTATATGACTTTAAAATATCTCTGAACATATTTCGCATATTACCATCATCGTCAACATAAAAAGACTCTGTCGGCTCATCTCGTAGCTTCTGAGGATCTATAACCTGCCGACCTCCAAAAAGAATTGAATTGAAAATGTCCGCAAACACGTCATCTTCCGATTCTAATTTTTTCGCACTTATATCTTTCTCTTTAGTCATTTTATCCCTTCTTTCTCTAATACAGAGAAGTTCCAAAGGATCTTCTCTGTCGAAAATCCTTTGGTAAGGATATAATTATTATAGCATACACTATTGATCATTAAAAGAACAGTTATCTCTATGGTTATTACCTTACATTCATACACATCACTCCTTTATTTATTTGTTCACATACAATATGGATTGCGAATAAAATCAAAATAAAACCGCATAATCAACTAATTAAAAGTTGATTATACGGTGTACTATTTTTTTATAACGCCATGCATTTTTTTTCGCTTTATTGCTAAATAACAAAATTCTCTGAAGCGCATTCACAAATAATTCACTCTAAAAAATTTATTTCACATAAAAAATCATTTTCCTCCACATCCACACCCTTAGTAACAAGAATTCGTGATACAGTGCCTTTGCGTGGAGCTACGATTTCATTTTCCATCTTGCAACTTTCAAGAATAAATAGAGGCTGTTCTTTTTCAACCTTATCTCCTGCTGCCACCATTACCTCTATGATTTCTCCTGACATAGGTGATGGTATATACTGGCTCTCCATCCTGCCTGTTGTATCATACTTACCAACTAAGTCCGACATGTCGCCGTTTTCTTCGTCATAGAGCTTATTTATATTTTCAAGATTTGAAAATGGTGTTTGGTCTGACATAAGTGATAGTTTGGCTTTTTTTTCATCTCGTTTATACTTCCAATTTTCCATTTCTTTAGCATATATAGCCTCATATACATTCTTTGCTGCATCTTCGGCAATATGCAACCTTGCTTGTAACTTTTGGAACATTTCTCCCTTTATCTGTTTGTCCTCTAAACAGTGATCTATTTCCATTTTCAAATCATTGTATATAGACTCTATATATGAGTTATAACTCATGTATGCAATTGATAAGTTTTCATTCTTTCCGGCTATTTTTGCTGCATTTTGCAAAGGAATTTCTATGCTATCTCTTAATAATTTCACCAAAGGTTCCGGTACATCTGAGATTTTCAATGTTTTATACTTTACTTTATAGTGGAAAATACCCTTCTTCATAATTGGAAAATAGATGTGATCTTCACTATATGCAGAACTCTCACTATCAATTATTGGAATTGCTACATCCAATACAAGACGAACGACTACAAGTATCGTAACTAATATACAGAAGATTACAGCTCCCGCCTGCATTATACTAATAACACCATCATAACCATCCATTGTATTTGTTAATATTAACATACTTTTATCCTCCTTAAACCTTCATTTATAATATTACTTTTATTTTTCAAGCATGGCATTAGCCAATGGATTACTTTCTCGTAATCGCTCCCATGCTATTGAACAGGTATGGCATTTACAGCTACGTATCTTCTCCATAATGACAGATACAGTGTCATATATTGATGCTACAGAAGGACATAACGCCGACTCTCCGACTTTAATGCCATCAGGAGCTATTACCGGAGTACATACTTTCTTGTTGGAGAGAAGAATATACACAAGTTCCGAAAATGTAGCATTGGGTTTCTGTTTTGCAATAAGTATACAATTACTGCATTTAGGACCTACGGTATTCCACTTGGCAGCAGGGTAATTCACCAACGCTCTTCCCTGTGGATATAGGCAACAATCCTTGTCATATGGACTTGATGGAACCGGTTCTATAATGGCATCTAATTTTGATAGCCAATATTTTTCTTTGTTTGATAATGGATCCGGGTAAAACCTTGGATCATCAGTTACCTGAATCATTACTGCACGTTTACCATGTTTCTTCTGAAGATTTGAAACTACATTATATATGTTCTTATTACGGACCAGCTCTCTTCCATTTGTAATAAACGTCAGAGGATACTTGAACCTATTCAGCTTACACATCCGGATCCAAGCTTCCTCTATCAAGTCAAGCATTTTTAATATATCCGGATGCTCAAACATCTCCCCTCCGGAAAATGTCCATGTTGGTATATTATTTTCTATCATGAAGTGAAGGGTATCTCTAAGAGTCACCAATGACATATTTTCTCCATCAGGAGAACAGTCAGACATACAATGTGAACATCCCATTTTACATGCATATGTCAATTCTACAAGCATAATATAATCTCCTTTCCTCTTGTATATAAAATATAATATCAAATGATACACACTGATAATTTTTTCCAAAAAGGAAAAGTACCACTGCAATAAATGCAGTGATACCCTTGTAATCTATCCTCTTTAGAAAAGCAAAGCCACAAGAGAGAAATCCCTTGTGGCTTTGCTTTTATCTCCTTATATTTTTTTGCACTGGTGCTGACTACTCTTCCCAGAATATAACCTGATCAGTTATATCTTTGTACTCTGAAATTTTCTCATAGTCATCGTCAGTGATCTCGATAATATTCCAGGTCCAAGAGCCAACCTTGTTTGAATTTTCACCAAAGTAGTCGCCTCCGCCGCGTCCGTTGCCAATAGCGGTAAGTAACGACACCGGATTTACAATCCATTCCTTGTCGTGCATCCATTCCTTGTCGTGCTTTTTGGTTTTCTCAAGGTATTTGTCAAGATTAACAAATTACCCTTTGGTATGATTTACAAACAGAGAGATTAGAATAAATATATCTAATCTCTCCAATTCTCTCTATATTTAATCGTCTCCCGTGTATAATCTCTTATTTGTTTTAAAGAAAATTTTTCCAGTATTATTTGCCGCAATATTCTTCTATTTTTTCCAGATATTCCTTTTACTCCAGCCTTTTTCAATAACGAAATAAGTTCTTCTTTCCATAATAATTCAAGTAAAGAAATAGCCTCTATGTTTTTATTTATTTTAGCATTTCGTTTTTTTCTAATTCTATATTCTCCTTTGAATTCCCAAACTATGTATATTCCCCAATATTCGGGAATATATTCTTCTATTTTATCTTTAAACTTCTCTCCTACCACAATTGAAACCATATCAAACGTCTTATCATAGCATTTTTGTTGCAACGGAAGTCGTTCTAATGTATCTGCATCACTTTTGATCTCGTATCCACACAGTTTTTCATTTGCAACCGCAACATCAACTCTTGCTTCCCCATCACAAACAACCAATTCCTCTACAATTCTATAATCATGTTTGGCATTTATTTTATTCAATTCATCAAGCAAGGTTGTTCTTATATCATTGTCTTTCAACAAAGCACAATCCCCCTATACATTTCCTGACATATTTGAACTAGCAATTAAAAAGTATACCACTTTATATAATACATCACTCTCCTCTTTCGATCATTTCTATAATTTCTTTCTTTGTATTTGCATGATAGTCGGCGCAGCCTGTTTTGATATCTACTGCCTCCCACCATATACAGTGATCAGGCTCATGATAGCCGCAATTGCATATTCTGTATCCCCGATATTCATATATTCCTTGATGAAGTTTTTTGCACTTACTCATAGATTATTTTTTTCACCTCCTGTAAAATATGATAACAAAAACATATAGCTTTCATTTATTTGCACAAAATAAATGCTATTCCTATTTTTGCAAAGCAAAAGCCCTGTACATTTCTGTACAGAGCCTTTACTTTATTCAAGGATCTCAACCTCCCCGGTACATATATTAACTGAAGCTCTCATTGTCCGAGATTCTTCATGGTCATTATATGCACCGAGATCAACTCCATACATATCTGTAGTAAACACCTTTTTATTAAGAATAAATACTACATCATACGTATTTTTCTCTATTTCTTTCTTTTCCTTCACAACAATGCTCCTTGTTGTGTGAGTCCCCGCATAGCAGCAGTTATATTCTTTTTCATCCTCCGTTATTTCAAAGAAATTCTCCAACATCTTTTCTATCTTTTCCATAGATATTCTCCTTTTCTTATTTATTTGAGAATAATATGAAATGTCGGATCAATAAAAAAAACACCACATACATACTGTCAATATAGCATATTTGCATGTATCTGACTGAATGGTTTTACTGGTTCTCCATCTTTACGAGGTCTGCCATTAGATACATTCATTACAAAAGCAGATTTGCTCTGATATGGTGGATTGAAGTCCGAACCATCTGTTGCAAATACTCTGTAGCCCTGCATGGTACGAGGATTGCTGATTGTTTTATTGTACTCATCGAAAATATGCTTAAATACTTCTGGTGTGAGCTTGGCTTTCTGCTGTTCGTATGCAGATGCCGTCATACGGTCATCAAGATTAGGGAAAGCATCTATCAACTCTGTAATTAAGCTGTTACCCTGCATATTTAGGGTAACTTTAATAGTTGTAACTGCATTAAGCTTACGATTACGGGTAAAGTCATTAGGAGATTTTGTGAAATCCTGTATATGTGATACAGTATCATCAATCACAAAATCTAATTGTTCTAATGCTGTATTCAGTTTTTGGTCTGAAACCATAAGACATCACCTGCCCTTGGCTCAAAGGATGCTTGCTTATGGGAAATTCGTTACAGAAAATATAAAGAAAACTACTCATACCTGAGCAATTTTGTTGAATTTTGTATATGATTGGTCGTTGACAATCCTTTCGGACTGATGTATTATAATATTTGTAAAAAGCAGTAACGAATTGGTACGCAAGTACCGTTGAGTTAAATAACTTAAAGAAATAGCATCTGTTAATCTTTGGTCGGAGAAGCAGATGCTTTTCTTTTGCCTATAATGATACATAATTATAGTAACATAATATTGTCAGTTTTTCAACATTTATGACGAACAATCGTTACTTTTCTGACAATAAAAAAGACCGCCACTTTTTCATAATGTGAACGGTCATATTTTTTATCTTGACATCAGTTTTATCATATCTACAATGCGTTTCTGCTGCTTTTCATCCATAGATGCAAGCATTTCTTGTAATTCGGGTATTAAGTTAAGTTCGTTATATCCAAGAATATCATTTGGTGTTATCCCTATCTTTTCACAATATCCAATCAGCATACGAATACTGGCTTTAGATACACCACGTTCTACGGCTGAGATATGATTTTTCGTTAGTCCAGTCGTTTCACATAATTCTGACTGTAAAACACCATGACTTTCCCTTGCACCTTGTAATAGTCTGCCTATCTTTACATTTTCCTCATCTATCGTTCGATTTGCCATAACAACCACCTTTTAATTCATAATAAATTTCATTATAAATGCTGCCGTTACAAGGTTCAACACAAGTTGATAAAAATAATGAATAATCGTTACTTGAATGTTGAAAAGTAACGATATACGGGTTATAATATATGTAAATAGTAACGATGTGTCGTTATTTGATGTATGCTATTAATATGCAACCATAATTATTTATTTTTCTGTCATATTGATAGTATATAAATAAATTAAAGGAGAAAAAGTAAAATGAAGAAAACTCTGATAGTTAGCGTCTTTGCAGGTTGTGGTAAAACATGGCTCACACAGCATCAGGAGCAGTATGGGTATATGATTTGTGATAGTGACAGCTCATCTTATGAAAAAGTAAATGGATGGGAAACTTATTATGTTGCAGACATCCTTGAAAAAGCAAAGTCTGGTCAGTATGATTTTGTATTTGTTTGTCAGACAGAATCCGTTATAGATGAGATGGACAGACAAGGTATTCTATATGTAATTGTTGAGCCAGATAATATTATTTGGAATGATTCAGAACTTCCTGAAAGAACCAAAGAAAGACAGTTAATAAAGCAACAATGGTTCGGCAGATTTGCTCTTAGAGATAATTCTCATATCAAAGATTTTTCAAAATGGTTAAAACATATAGAAGAAATTTATGATGAACGAACAAGCCTTGATTTTATTAACAGACATCATCAGTTATCATTTTTTACATTAAATCAGAACCAATATCTGTCTGATATTATAGATGATTTATATTGGAAGAAAGAACATTACGAATTTTATACAATCTATAGTGATGACTGTTTGAGAGATTAAACTGTGAAAGGAAGAATAAGATATGGAAACTGGAAGTATTAGAAAAAGTGATTTAGAAGGTAAATATGTTTTTTGGGATATTGATGGAACTTTAGCACCTTATCGTTTTAATGACCATGTTTCAGACCCAGATGGTACGAACAATGGTATGAGTTTAAAAGAAATTAGTGAACATATTTTCTTAACAAGAAAACCATCTCAGCATATGATAAAAGTTGTTTATTCTTGTGGAGCAAGAAGAAATTTCATCATGGGTCATTGTCAAGTTCAGCAGGAAATGGATGATAAACAATTGTGGCTGGATAAGCATTTTCCAATTATTAGACAACAAGATAGAATACTTACTTTTGAAAATATCTCGAAAGCTGATAGTATTGTTGAATACTGTGCAGGACATCGAATTGACTTAAAAGATGTTGTTTATGTGGATGATGTACTTGCATTTTTAAGGGAAGCGGAGCAAAAGGGTATCAAATCGTATCATATCAGCAGTTTCTTAGATTGGGATTACTCGGACGATTATTTCAGTTTAAAAGATACAGACTTATACCCATTAGAATCAACCGATGTATTTTTTGATATACACAATGGTTAAAAAGTGAATAATGAATAGGAGCGATAACTATGTCAAGAAAAGAATACAAGAATCTGAATTGTAAAATTGATAAGTCTGTATCAGACAAACTGGAAAAGTTCATTGCTGATACGAAGCTTTCTAAGACGGCTACAGTCGAAAAAGCATTAGAAGAATATATCAATAAGTACAATAAGACAGGCAAGATTTAAGAAAAAAGACAGCCACTTTTCCGTTAATTGGAATGTGACTGTCTTTTGATTTTTACTGTCAAGTGCTTAACTTAATGACATTGATACATACTGTATGCAGTGTTTTTTTGTTATAACTGAGATGGAAAATAGCTACTTGCTGTATATTACCTTACCGCCAAACATAACCTCTTTTATATTTGTGTGATACAGTCCGTTCTGCCAGGTAATACCAAGCATCTTTATAATCTTTTCTCCTTCCTTGCCATTTGAGAAATTATAAGAACTAATATCGTATTCAGTCTTGATAATTCTTAACAGATTTTCTCTGTCAAATTTGGCAAAAGGTGATACAACTCCATTCTTTTCAAATGATACATTTACCGTTTTCCCGGTAATCCCGTAGAGAGCTGTAAGGAGCCTGTCATCGTCCTCTGTGAGAAAATTATCTGCTTTTATAGCGTCTCTAAGCAGATCATCATGCTGTTTGTGCCAAAGAAGGTATATCTGTTCTATGTCCCCTGTCTCATTAAATTCATTACAGATTTCCGAAACAATGCATCTTTTACCTAACAAATCTTCAAGTATATCTCTCCTTGTAACATGATACTCAGAAATGTTGTTATTCTTTTCTTCATATTTGAATTCGATCAATTCTCGCCTAAGATTTCGTTTACTCTCTTCAGGTAAAACATCATAATCCATCTTAGTCGGAGTCGCTTTGTCATAGCAGTCTTTCACTACTTCAGCGACCTTATTTTTAAACCGTCTCGAATACTCTTCAATACTCATTATCTGATCTGTTTCTTCATCCGGGGTAATAGAATACTTGGTGACAACCAGTATATTGCCGGCCAAAATAGCCATCAATTCCTGTTTAGAATAATCAGATGTAGCACATTTAATAATAGCATCCCTTGCATCCTCTTTTGAATAAAGATACACTCCAAAAGCTGCAACTATACCTTTATATGTATCGGTGACAATCCGGTAGTCCTCAAAATCAAAACCTGATCTCTCGTGCAACATTTTTTCTTTTAATTCTTTTAACTTGCTTATTTCCATAATATAAGCCTCCTTTTATATATTTACATGAAATATCGGAGATGCGAGAATATAAAATAAATTTATATAGACATCGTTTCACATATTTACTGTAAATAGAACAAAAGGAGGATTAAAAACTATGAATAAAATTTTCTTATTCGATTCGCCAGAGGAAATGCATGATACTTTGCTAAATACGGATCTATACAGTCCTATTCTTGAAGAATATGTCTTCAGATACAGCGAAGCCGGGGCAATCTGTGTATATGACATAGGACCGTCTTACGCAGCAAGCCTTATTAAAAAAAGCAAAGAAACTGAGCAGCCGGGGTATCTTGCGCAGTTCCTTGGTGCAGGCGGTATGATACTTGAAGTAAAAGATGCCATCCGGTATTGCAAGAATCATTATAAAGAAGAATGGTTCTGTACAAGAGATGAATAGTCTTATACATGAATGACAAAAAACACCTTATGCTACATATGTAGCGTAGGGTGGTTTTTTATTACAACATCAGGTCAGTATGGTGTCTGCTGTCGCAACAAAAAAACACACCCATAAGCACAGATTATTGTACTTATGAATGTGTTTTTAAAATGTATTAGTGAACTCTGACTATTCCGCCAAGTACCGGTCTAATCCCAATCACACCAAACTCGGAAAATTCAGGATACGTCTTATTCACCACATAGGCAAACGGATAACCTGCCTCAAGATCCTCGTTATCCATCGGCCATTCCTCCTCATGATCAGAGACATAGAGCAAATCATACATCTCTCCCACATTTGTACATTCGTGGCAAACATGATATACGAGTGCTTTATACTCTTTCTCAAACTTTTCTACCATCTTCTTCTGCTCATCGTCAAGCCAGTAGAGCATTCCGTTCTCGCTTAGATTAAGTGTACCATGCTCAAACTCAGTGATTACTTTTGGCAGCAATCCAATGTTTTTCATTCTCTTTACAGCTTCTTTCTTCTTATTCATATCTCTATTTCTCCTGTTTTATATTTTGTATAAATATGAGAACAGGAAGCAAAAATAAAAACACACCCACAGGTACACGGAAATAATATCCGTGCATGTCGATGTGCTTTTATTTATTCTGTCGTTTTTCTAGGTGTGGTACTCAATCTTTACAAGCCACTTCAGTTTTGCCTTAGACTTTGTCTTCTGCTGCAGTTTCTTTTCTTCAGCTTTAAAATCTTTCCTTGCCTTTTCAGCATTTTCTTTGGCATTTTCGATTAGCTGCAGCGTTGATTCAGGTCTGAGATCCGCCATACAGACAGGACATTTATTCTTTATCCTGTCACCGAAATATACGCTTGCAAGCTTACTCCCACAGCCCCTGCAGCTCACATAAGCAGACTTTACGCCTTTGTAGTGTATATTGTCTCTAAGCTCAACATACCGCCTCTCAAGTCGCTCTGAACGCTCTTTAAGAGTGTTGTAAGTCTTAGTAGGTTCTACCTTTCCATAATCATAGAACCTTACTGCAAGCTGATCATACCAGCCTTTGTCATGTTCACTGATATACATCTCTGCCTCTTCATAGTTTTCACAGATAGGCTTGTCTATCCATCTGATCGGTTTATCAAGTCCACTACATCCTTCTTGCCAGTCTTCATGTGCTGCATAGTCGTTCCAATACGCCTCGCAGCTCTTCATCGCCTTTTCTGTGTCGTCGCATGTGTCATAACGAATATTATGTCCCATACTTTCATCCTCCTTTTATTTATTTGAGAAAAATATGGGAGCATGGAAATGTACAAATAAATATAAAGCGAAATTGAATTTAGCGCGTCCTGTACTGTGCTGCAAGCCTATAGCACGGATACACTACATGGCTGCCTGCAGAAAGTGCGCAGCCGCCATGACCATATACAACCTCATATCCTTTATTCACTATTTTCTTCATAACAAATTTCTCCTTTTTTCTTTTGTTTTGAGAAAAATGAGAAATTTGAATGCAAAAAAATACACCTGCGTATGCAAGTGTATTTTTATGAATTAAAGGAATAACAAAAGAAATCACCATAGTGCGTCGAGTATTTCTTCTACTTTCTTTCCTATCTTCTGGTAATCCTCATACTTCATTTTATCCGTTGGAATAAATATTCTTAGTATGTATCCAATAATGCTATCTTCTGGCGGAATAAGTTCGACGATAACCGGATATCCCATAATGACTATAAGGTTAATAGCTATGGCTGTTTTTGTTTCTCCGATCTTAATAAAGTCGTCACGTCTGCACTCGTCAGGATCCCATTCAAGTTCAAGAGCTATTCCGTATCGTCCGTCTTTCTCAAAGAGGTAATTTGTGCAGCCAAATTCGCATTCCTTAAGCCAAGGACATATCGCCTTTAGCTGATCCGGTAGCTGTTCTTCTTCTAAGTCTTCAAAGCCTCCATGATGAAGATCGCCTGCGCCATTAGACCAGTATACGTTTTGTACCTTTGTCATAAAAGCATCACCGACTTTTTTCATTTTACGCCTGTTTCTGTCGTGAAGCTCATATACCGGCTGAAGGTCTCCTACACCGTTAGCCCAGTATCTATCAGCAATTCTTACAATAGGTTTGTCGCAAGCTTCCAGTTCAACTCCTATGACTTCATATTCCTTTCCTACAATTTCTACAATGTCACCTTTTTTAAACATACCTTTATCCTCCTTAATCTTATGTTTTGCTTAAAATATGAATACCGCACTGCATAAAAAAAAACACGCCCGCTATATATACAAACGTGTTTTCTTGTCATTATGCTTTGTGTTATAAGTAATAGCATGTCATATTCCACGCATTTCCAAGCTCAAAGTAGCAACCATATTTTTCGCATATCTTACCCATCTCATCATAGACTGTATACGGGCCTGAATATCCATTTAGGACATGATACAGAGGCCCTTCAAACGACATCGAAAGAATATTATCCTTTGAGACATACTCAAAGCAGTCCCTTGGATCTTTGTTTTCAGTTATTACTATATGATTCTTATCATTATAGTAAAACTTCTCATTCTCCCTGTCGTATGTGCCATATGACCTGCCGTTTACATAGACAGTAACATCTGTGAACAATTCTTTGCTTATCAGATAGTCTATAAGCTCAAGGGCAAGTTGTTCTTTCTGCTCGCTTGTAAGGGCCTTACTCATAATGGACACCCCCATTCCTGTCAATGTATTCATTATGCCAGTTGCTAAGCAAATTGCTATCGTCCTCACATACCTCATAACCTGTAGCACTGCATAGTTCAGGTTTTCCGTCTACGTAAAAGACCTTTCCTTTTGGCATATAGCCAAGTTCTCTTTTTCTCTTCATAATATGTCCTCCTGTTTCTTTATTTACAGGAAATATGGAAGTATTTATATACACAAAAAAGCACCACAGCCATTTCTAGCCGTGATGTTCTTTTCTTTTCCTATGTTACTTATGGATCTTAAGCCGTCAGCATAAAGTCATTTGTCACGGATGATTTATGCTCAGCACCTTATTTTTTTTACCTGCTTAGGTGAGAATTATGCCGTTTCTTTTAAAAATTTATTAACAGCTCTTCTCACAAAGTATTCGATGCCTTTGTGCATCTGCCATTCGTTTTCAAAATCCAACCGATTAACTTCATATTCAGCCAGATATTATATGGACTAATTTTTATAGTTGCATAAAATATAAGAGAATAAAGCAAAAATAAGAAACGCCCCGGCATATACCGGGACGCTTCCATTTATAATAAGAGATTATGAAAATTGGAGACTATCTTATCTTCTTCTTAAAGAAGAATACTCCTGCTGCTCCGCAAAAAAGCACTATCATGAGCAGGAGCATAAGCATGTTGCTTACGCCTGTCTGAATTGAAAAATCCAGCCACTCATTGTTATCTGCTGTATATTATTTTTCCCTTAGATCTTATCTCTTTGATATCTGATGGATACAAATGGTTGTTCCATTTAATATCAAGAAGACTACAAACAGATTCTCCTTCTTTTCCATTTACAAAATTATAAGATGATATATCCCTACTACACTTAATCATGTTAGTGAGAGTCGTCTTGTTGAATTTTGCAAAATCGGACTCTATTCCGTTCTTTTCAAACGAAATATTCACCGTTTTGGTGTCTGTTTTTAGTACAGCATCTAAGATGCTCTTTTCACTAGGCGTAAGGAAATTACCTTCTTTAATGACTGCATCAATCTGTGTCGCCTGATTCTTTACAGAGACAAGAGAATAGCCATCAAATACCGAGCAAGTGTCCCCGGTTTTCTCAAAATCCTGGCGGATATCTTTAATCTGATCCTTTACGCCAAAGAGCTGATCGTGTATTACTCCAAACGGTACAGTTAAATCTAAATCATCAATCGAACCGCTTTCATAACATACTTCAATGGCCCTTCTTTTGTAGTAATCCTTATCTTCAAGCTGATCATATGGAACTGGTTTGGATGGAGTAATTTTGGCATATACCTTATAAACAGTTTCCATCACCTTTTCACTGCATCTCTTTGAGTATTCGTCGATACTCATAATATCTTCTGTTTCCTCATCAGGCGTAAATGGATATTTGATTACAACCATTGTGCCATCGGGAGTAATAACAGCCAGTACCTCCATATGCCTGTATGAAAACATGCATAGGTCTCTATAAATATCCCCTATAGACTCCTTAGCGTAAAAATACGCCCCATTTACGACAGTCACTTTGTTTTTATCATTTAGAGCTGTATCATATGAATCACACACTATATGATACCTCTCAAAATCGAAACTGCCTCCATTCTCTGCCATTTTCTTTAATCTTTTCAATTTACTTATTTCCATAAATAAGCCTCCTTTTTTTTATTTTGAAATAAATATGGAATTGACAAAGAATACAAAAAAATACCACATACAGATTTTGTATGTGGTACCCTTTTTCACATATCCTGGCTTACCAAAGATATACTTCAAAGTAAGGAAGAATCTCTCCGTCACAATCAAGACAAAGCATGCCACAACCAAGATCAACGGCAAACTTGATAAGCTTTTCAAGTTCTTCTGGAATTATGTTTTCGCATGTGTCAATGTACTGAACAACATCTGCTGAAACGTTGATAAACCATCCATGTCTTCCCTTGCGATATACACTTAACCCCAAACAATCTGCTCCCTGATCTTTATCAAGCAACTTAGCCGTATCCTCTGATATGTGTGCGGTTGAAATAGTAAGCATTTTTGTTATTTCCATAATATCATCCTCCAATTTTATTTTTGTAATTAAAATATGGCGTATATAGTGAAATAAAATATATTTTTTGATTCATAACATTTCATGTTTAATTCAAAGTAAAATAATAGGAGGATAAAAACATGACAACAAGAGAACCATACAGTTTCAAAAACTGGAAAGAAATGTACGACACCATAAAAGCCGGCGCCGATCTATATTGCGCAGAACTGAGCTCATATGCATTTCTTTATAATGAAGATGGAGCCATCTGTACTTATCATATTGATCTGCAGAGGGCTGAAAAACTAGCTATCGACTCCAAAAATTCGGGTGAACCGGGATACTGGGGACAGCTCCTTGGCCCAGGAGGGATTATTCATGATGACGATTCTTTTGACCGAAAAACACAGTATGAGACATATATAAAGCCATCTTTTGACTTTTGTAAAAAGTATTACAAGTACAAATGGTATAAAACAACAGATATCATAGTATAAAAAGGACCACTCTGAGTATATTTAATATAAACTCAGGGTGGTTTTTTATTAGCGAAATTTTTTATTAACTAACTCTAACTATTGTTCCGCCTATTGGCAGTATGCCAATACTTCCAAATTCGGAACAATCCGGCATGCTCTTATTCACAACATATGCGAATGGCATATTGGCTTCTAAATCTGTCATGTCAGCATCCCACTCTTCCTGGTACTTTGATATGTACAAGAAGTCATACAGCTCTCCTATATTTGTATATTCGTGGCATACAAGATACACAAGAGCACCATTCTTCTCTTCGAATGCCTTGACCATCTCTTTCTGCTCATCGTTGAGCTGAATAAGAAAACCTTGGTCACTCTCATACACGATACCTTCACGAAAATCTGTTATAACCTCAGGTAAAATGCTAAGTTTCTCCATTCTTTTTACAGCTTCTTCTTTCATAATTTCTCTGTTCATATAGATCTCTCCTTTTTATTTTATTTTTCACAATAAAATATGAGAAATATGTATCATAAAAAAGCCTCACACTAGAAACTAATGTGAGACCAATTTTTTATACGTGATACTCCGTCTTAACAAGCCATACTATCTTTGCATTCTTTTTTAACTTGTTATTTATATTTTTCTCCTCAATCCTAAGATCGTCCTTTGCTTTCTCTGCATTTGCTTTGGCATTGTTGATAGCTGTAAGTGTTGATTCCGGACGGAGATCTGCTCCGCATATCGGGCAGTTGTTTCCCAATCTACCACCAAAGTAGGAGCTGGCAAGTTTGCTGCCACAATTCTTGCATGATACATAAGCTGACTTCACTCCCTTGTAGTGAATGTTATTGCTAAGCTCAATATATCGTGCTGTAAGTCGATCAGCTCTTTCTTTGAGAATCTCATATGTCTTTGTAGGCTTGATTGGTGGATACTTGCAAAATTTCACAGCAAGCTGATCATACCCTCCATTATCATGTGCTTTTATATACTCATCTGCCTCTTCATAGTCCGTGCACACATGGTCAATCCACCTTATCGGCTTACAAAGCCCACTGCACCCTTCCTGCCAGTCATCGTGTTCAGCAACTTCATTCCAGTAAGCCTCACATTCCACTCTCGCCGTCTTGTTATCTTCACAAGTGTCATAATTTACAATATGTCCCATTATTTCGTCCTCCTGTTTTTTATTTTTCTGAAAATATGGTCAATTAAAAGCAAGAAAAAAACGGAATTAAATTCCACAAAAAAAGAGCTCTGCATTACTATGCAAAGCCCTAATTTGTAAAATCAATATTTACCATCCCTGTCTAGGATCACCCAACGATGCACAAACATCGTCGTATCCGCATAGCTCATCTACTATTTTTATCGGATACTTCAGGTTCTTGTTGTCTTCATCGTAGCAGGCGATATTGATGCCGATCTCTCGAAGATACTCATCGCCATACTTGGCCTTCATATCTCCATCAGAACATCCGGATTCAAAGTCTTCCAGCATCTGCAGGTCTCTTTTATATCTGGACAAAGCTCGGTTATACGGTCTACTTCGCTTTTCATAATCCAGTGCTTCCACTTCTGCGTCAGATAATCCTGACTTCCTAAGCTCTTCTTTATTGAAATTCCAAAGTCCCTCAAAGTCTTCTAAGACTGGTTTTTTCATAACCGTTGTCTCTTTAGGCAGCCATTGACGATTCCAAATCGCAACAAGCTCGTAGACGTCATATCTACCAATGCGGCCATACCCGTTATAACAGTCATCGTAGATTGCTTCTCCATACTGATCCTGAAACTCCGGAGGAACTAACAGGTAAGAATCGTGCTTAACATTATTCTTCATAGTTCTCCTGTTTTTTCTGTTCGCATACTTCCATGAAAGTTCTCCCATAGCTTTTATTCTCCTTTTTTCTATTTGTTGAAAACATGAGAAAAATGTTGAATGAAATAAACGGGTAAAATTACTTATTTTTAGCAGTTACTCCAATATTGTCTTGTTTTTTCTCCAACAATATCAGGATATTCATATGCGATATCCAGAAGGCATTTTTTCAAAGCTTTACAATAGTCATGTAATCCAAACAGTTGAAGAGACTGCATAATTCTTGTAAGGCGAAGAAAATTATGGTTTCCTTTATTAAGCCATCCTTTGTCAATAACATCATTAGGTTTAATTGTTATGGATCCGTCTATGTTATAAAATACATGGAAACCATAAAACTTTGCCATACGAAAGAAACTTTCAAGTATTTTTTCTTTTATTTTATCTCCATGTTTCTGAACAAGGTCATCAGCCGACTTCGTTGAAATCACAGGGGCCTTGAGATTAAAGTGACTGAGTTGATCTGTCGGAAAAAGCCATTGTATGTAATCGTGTTTTTGTTCCAGCCAGTCATCACTTTGATTTAGAATATATTCAAGTGTATGACCACTTGCATATGCACATCCATTCATGTAGAATTTTTCAATTTCTGACGCTCCCAGTTTTTCATGTCTAAAATGGTTCAATGAAAACATTACGTGATACCTCTTTTCGTGTATGATATATTTAAAGCTCATTCTTTGCCAAAGTCGTCAAAAATGCAAAAAGAAATAGCGTGAATTATATTGTGAATTATTATTTGCAATTTCAGCTATACATTAGCAGTATTAAAGCTATGAAGACCTAGCGGACATAATAAACATGGTAAAAATAGAGAAAGCCCCAAAGAACTTTCTCTATTAAGTATCCCTTATTGAAAAATTACACGCTGTTAATAAGATAGCATAACGAAATCAACATTCTAGGTGTATCACTTGAATCACAATACAGTCACAATCTCGTCTTTCAGCCTAGTCTTCATATTTCCATCCACATTTACTGCAGGTATTTTCGCCTGTACCTCCGGCATAATTTATAAATCGGTTGCAATTAGGACAGACAACCCATTCCTCATTACAAACCCAGTCTTCTGCCTGGCTTTCCAAGCACTGCCAATCAACACCTTCAAAAAGCTCATCAGCTAAGTCCTGCTGCCCATCGCAATATTCTAAAAAGTCATTTGCAGTGTAGACATTATCAGTAAGTTCCGGAACGTAGCAAGGTTTATCTGGATGATTTAGATAATTCTCAAAGTTTTTGAATACACTTCCCTGTCTGTAAAATGCTCTTGTCAGTTTACTTACAGTTCCATCATCTGACAAAACGCACTCCCCTATTGTTCCATATTTTTCAGCCTGTGATCTTATTATATCTCTCATCTGATCACCCACTTTCCGAAAACCATCTTGCCATCTTTTACTACGCAGGATGATCGGTCGTTATCCGGACAAACAATAAGTTCTGAATCATCCTCTAAGAACGGTGCAATCTTTTCAAACACCTCATACATAACTCTTTCCCATGAACATGTAGCGTCAAAATAACTCTTGACATAAATGTTATTGTCAACAATATCCGATTCATACATATTCTGGTGTCCTGCAAATAGCCAGTAAAGAAGCGAGTTCAGTTCCAAAGTATATACGTCTACATGATGTCTCTCTTTGAAACAGTCAATTGTAGACATATATTCCTTCATCTGATCTTCTACCGCATTTTTCTTTCCATTTTTTACAATAGCCTTTAACTCTACAGCATATGTTGCTCCCATGGTTTTTATCCTCCTGTTTTTTTTATTTTCATTAAATATGTAGATAAAAAGAAGGAAAAAAAAAGCATGTGACATATCACCACTTGCAGTATATTTCTCCGTAAAAACAAAAAGCTGCCTGTGTGATTTTAGCACAGGCAACCTTTTATTATGCAACGTCCGTTATAATAAACAACAGTTCTTCTTCCATGGAAGCGATCTCCTGAACGTTGTGAGTTAGCTTTCTGATAAACTCAAGACAAGCCTTCAGGATAGTGTCACACTCAATTTTATCATATTGATTACCTCGTTCACCGTTGTAAACAACCCATCCGACATCATCAGATTGTATGCAAACAGCAGCTTCCTGGTATCCACCAATATGATAAGAATTGCATGGAAATCTCTTTTTTACCACTTTGTCTAAAGCAGTCAGATATTTTTCTGAATCCATAAAAAATCCTCCTTTAGATAGCCGTCTTCACATTCTAACATAGACAGTCTTTTCTTGTACTAAAAACACTGAGCAACACTTAATTTGTCAAGTCTCTCTCGTAGAAGCTTAGAATCGACTTCTTTTTTAGGTACTGCAGGATAGTCAAGAGGTATTGACTGCTGCCCGTCATAATGACAAAGAATATAATCTCCATATTCATTAACTCCGACTTCAAGCTCATCGCAGTCATAATCAGTATCATGGATATATCCTACGATTGTACATATTCCTTTCTTATTCATAACAACATATCTCCTTTTCTTATTTTGGTTGAAATATTGAATTGTGTATATCATAAAAAATACGCCTATACATTACTGTATAAGCGTATTCTTCCATCATCTTAAATTGTTAAGGCCTACATATCTCTCAATATGCGAAAGATATTCTTCAAATAAAAACGTCCTAGTGCGAAATTCTGATAATGTTCCGACTCTTTTAACCACCGTACACGGAATTCCAATACGTTCCGCTGCCATGGCAATTTTCTTCATTGTTTTTATCTGCCTTGCTGTTGGAGTCTTAGAAATTTCAAAGCAGTATTCACAGTTGCTACATCCCATTCGGATATTACCTCTGTTCTCAAATTTCCTTAAGTATATCTGGCTTGACCCCGGATCTTCTCTTACACTTCTTTTATAATAAAAAGAAATATCTCTATGATCTCTTTCTCTTATATATCCAGCGTAGCTGCCACTTAACATTCTGCCATCCTTTGTCATCCAACATGCAAGCTCAGGTGCATAGGTTTCTCCCCAGTCGGCATAAGCTCTTTCCTCTATTGTCATCTAGGCCACCTCCTTGCTGTGACCTTTAGTACAATATCCTTTGTATTCCCATACCTCATCCGATAACATAATAAATGTAGGATATACATAAAAAAATCTGTCATCTACATATCTGCATACCGGCTCACCTCCGAGCTGGAAAAATCCAGGCTTATAACAAGCGGGCGTTATCTGATTGATATATATATCTACAAATTTAGAATCAACCAGATTTCCACTATCAAGGCAATCAATATTAGGGATCCAATCTTCAGGATAAACCAACTTTCCGTTATACTCCTTTGGTTTAGAGTAAACGGTATGATCTTCTACCATTCTGATGAAAAGTTCTCTATCCTCCATCCACGGTCTTTCCTGGTACCTTTTTCTGTACTGCGCTGCTAGTCTGTAACAAGGAAATATTACTGGCATGCCTGCATGAAAAATTCTTTCTCCTACTTTATAAACTACTTCATAGCCTTTATTACTTTTACTCATAGCTCAAGTCCTCCTTTTTTATTTTTTTATGTGTAAAATATGAGAACTTAAGCACAAATAAAAAATGCACCTGCAATATAACCGCGCAAGTGCATTTCCATATAAAAAATTACTTAATTAGTTCCAGTCAGTCCAGAATGGTGAAAGTCTCTCAAGGATAGTTCCGACTCTCTTATATACCTTCTTTCCGGCATCATAAGGAACAAACACCCTGAGTATGGAAACTACATCATCATCACCAGTATCCTTTTCTAACTCCACTTCAATAGGAAAACTCATAACAAATCGTAAAGAATACATAATCAACCATTCCATATTAGAAATGAACCTGTTGTACTCTGAAACAGACAAATTATTTACTTTTCTGTCATCCTCGTAATACTCGATCTCAATAGCCATTCCGTATCTATCATCTTTCTCAAACAGATAATTATGAAAACCAAATTCGTTTTCTACAAACCACTCATCATAAATGGTCTGTAATGGCTGTGGAAGGTCATCTTTGTTGACATCATAGAATCCACCATAATGCAAATCTCCACAAGAGTTTGACCAGTAAATATTAGTTTCCTTTTCCGGAATGGCGCGCGGATGTTCCGGGGCTAAATCCGGGGCTAAATGTATCAGCCTCTTGTTTGACCAGAAAGTTTCTTTGACAGGAACGTTCCATCCATAAACACGTCCATTTCTATCCCTAAGGCGATAAATAACATTGACGTCGCCTTTCCAGACATTTTCCACTAGGAAAACACTTTTTCCAATTTTTACAACTTCTCCTTTTTTAAACATAACAAGCCTCCTTTATATTTTATTTATACAAAATATGGTCTGTTACGACTCCACAAAAAAACAGCATCTATGTGTATTATCACATTGACGCTGTTTCATAAGTTAAATATCACTTTATTACTTATTTTCTCACTTTTAATCAAGCATCTTTTTTGCTTTTGAAATTACATCTTCGTATGAAACTCCTGTGCAAAGCGGATGTTTCAATTTTTCAGATGACATATTCGTCAGACACTCAGCTAATATCAAACAAGGGTTATCCGGAGTCTCTTTTTCAAGATTTAAGCTACATCTGCCATAATAGCCCTTGTAAACATACAATTTATTATAAATGTCGCATTCCTCGACCACAATTACATACTCATATTTATTCAGCATTATTCTTCGGATTACTGAACGTTCATCCACTTGTATCCACGGATCCTTAGGGGAAATATTCGTCACAAAAAACTCCGACAGCTTATCATAATACTCCCCGACTTCTTCCGGAAGACTCTTTGAAAACTTCAGACCGCCTTCCAAATATGTTTCACGCATTTCAAAAGAATCAGCGCCAAAGCCATAAGACTCCTTTCTTACCTTCCAATCTTCGCCAGCATACACAGCAAACGCCAAAGCTGCAATTATAGCATCCGGTAATTTCTTCAAAAACTCGATTGATTTTTCTGCATCTTTGAACAATTCCTCATCTTCAGTTTCTGTCACATAATCAACAAGTAATTTTCCATAATCTTTCATCATGACCTCAAGGACATCTTTTGCTTTATTAATCTCTTCCATAACTTTCATAGTTACATCCTCCTTTTTTATTTTTATGATAAAAATATGAACGCAACCATTTCATGAAATAATCATTAACTTTTGTTCATGATGATCAGATGTGTCATTTCTGCGCTTTTTCAAGATAGTTTTGCAGATAGACATACAATTTATTAGAACTTGCCTTGTCGTATCGCCCCTGCACCTGCTCAACGTAATATCGTCCATTAGATTTTCTCATAAACTCTATTGTATATCTCTTAGGAGTATCCCCATATTCCGAATTTCCGTCGTAATAACTATATATTGCACATTTATCAGATGTTATTTTAGGTGCATAACTCCATACACAATGATGTTGTATTCTTGTTTCATCAATGAGACGTTTCCGCGTTTTTATCCACTCAAAATCGGATGGAAGCATTTTATTAAGTTCGTTAAATACACTTGGCAAAGGAATATTTACATTCCCTGTCTTTTCTTCGTAATCAATATTTTTCGATATTTCATCATGTATATTTTGAAGCTCAGAATATGACTTTATAGAAATTTTCATTTTTCCTTTTGTAGTAAATTTCATAATTAATGTATCTTTAATCAATCGTTTTATTCTTGCCTTCGTATCTTCTACTTCTTCCTGGACTTCTTCTGGATGAAGAGTCGTTTCTATTCCTTCATACACATCTATAATAAAAGCTTTATCATTACAGAGTCTGTAATATATCACATCGCAAAGGAATACTGCTATTTGATTTTTTATTCTTCCTCCATAAAAACAAGTTGGAATAAAATCACTGTAGGCATATGATATGAGCCTATTCTGATCTTCTGGAATAACATATCTCAGGGACTTTAATATGTAATACGCCTTATGTATATTTACTTTGTTCCAGTTTACCTGCTTGTAATTATCTGCACCATACTTTGCAAGATATTCCCTTCGATTATGATACTTGAACAAATCATTTAATACGATTGTACACAGTGCGTTTGTGGATTTTGTGTCATTTCTTATATCGCGTGCAAAATATACTCCACTGTTGCAGCACGCATCTAAGAATAGCTCTAGTATCTGTCTGCATACTATATTTTTGTATAGCTGCTTAATGCTGAGAGGGTACACACTCCTGCCATTTTTTTGCATAATGCTGCCGTCAGGATAAATTGCAAAACTTACAAGTGTCGATTGATCATTATAATATTGTCTACGTTTATCAAGACTTATATTTTTGAATCTTTTTACTACTATATTCGTATAATATTCATTGTAAGAAAGTGATACTGATATACCACTTCGTTCTATTTTTATTTGTGTGTCATCTTCAAGGATACTCCTAATTCTTTTGGTCAAATGATCCGTTGCCTCATCAACAATGTATCCCTTACAAGAGGTTTTACTTGTAGTAACATCTATTCCGTTTTCTACAATATATTTTTTCAAATTCTTCTCAAATTCTGTTACGACATTGTATACAACAGGAGGCATACTATATGGTCTTATATCAAAAGAAGATATTAAATTGTTATCTGAAACTACATCTGTATACAACCTATCCTTTGCCGAATCAGAAAGAGTTACAAACAAAGGACTATCCATCACCAGATGAAAATTTGAGAATGTGACATCAGATATGCGCTGATCTTTATACAGTCTGTAAAAAATTGATTTATCAATGTAGCTCTTTATATCTGTTTTGAAACACTCCAAAAAAGAATAATTTTTAAATATATTAGCTGTATCACAAAACATTGAAATCCATTCTTTTATCTTTTCACTAGACATATTGTTTGAAATAAAATGAATTAATATTTCGCATATATCAACACTAAAAAACATATCTTCACATCCAAGTACCTGCAGTTTGTTGTACGCATCATAAATAAGCGTTTTTCCTTCGGAATTTCCCATCAGCAAGTCTTCAGAGCAAGACGGCAGAAATATATTTGTACCGGGAGCATCTATATATAGCTCCAATTCCTTAATTATAGCAGCCATATCATGTTTGTTGATATTGGCAGTAATATAATCATACGCAATTTTTAATTGCGCTATTGTCAAGTCTTCTCTGCTTAAAAATGCGATAGCTTCGTCAGTTACCCCTTTATACTTATTTATTTTATCAAGATATTTTTTTTGCATTTTTCTCAAAAATACCACATCCCTTCTTAGCATTTTCTTGTTATTGAAATATGCAATTATAAAGGACATATAAAAAAGTCACCACAGAATTATATTCTGTGATGACTTCGATTTTTATGAAACAACTTTCTCATATTCTCTCATTGGGCAGCCAAATATCTTATTGGCATAATTGAGACTATGCGAATATCTCTTCATTATTTGATCATGAACATACTGCTCACTTCTTGAATCACTCAATGGTCCATACTTCCAGTTCTCAAAATATTCCTTGCCTTTGTCAGTAAGCCGGCGGATTTCGTAATGATTAGTTCCGTCATGATGTGAGCACTGAAGATAAAAATGCCCATTCTCATCATAAAGCTCTACATAGTCACAGCTCTCAGTTGCCTTATAATAAACATCCCAGAAATCTGTAAATATGGTGCCAGCTTCATGCGCACCATCCCATCTGCCGGAAGTGCCACGTAAGATGTAGGTTCCATCTTCAAAAAATGAATCAATCACATCTTTGGTATCCGACCATTCCATTTCGCTCAAAAATGAACATTCATCCCAGATCTGCTGCTCTGTAGGGTCCTGGACATCTCTTTCAAGCAAAAGCTCTCTTGCATCTTTTTCATAGTCATCCCAAATATCATAATTAGAGTAAATTACCCTTTTCTTCATTTGTCTCATAATTTCTTATCCTCCATTTTTATTATTTTGTATAAAATATGAAGAAATATGCGCAAAAAAAACACTGTATGCAATGATACAGTGTCTTTCCTTAATTCGTCTTTATACTTATGAGTTGGACTGATCTATTGTCCGTATTTTCTTTTGCTGTATTTTCAATCTTTTGTCTCAGATTCTCGATCACTTTAGGATTAGTGTCGTCTTCCACTGAAAGATCAATGATAATTTGTTTATAATGCCACACCTTTTATACCTCTTTTTTTTATTTTTCATTATAGCAGAATGCAAATCGTGGGACAATGCTCATTTTTCATTTTTTATCCTGTTTTTCTCCTGCTCTACCTGCATCAGTCTATATTCAAAGTCACACAATGACCTATTTTTCAAGGTGCTTAGCATTATGCCTATGGCAAGCATTAAGCAAGCCATAACCATTACCGTACCGCACATCACAAGAGTAGGTATTTTTTCAACCACCCCTGTTTTTATAAAAGAATACATAACAGGTGTAAAAAAAATAACGCTGACCATTGCCAATACCAAAGCGATACTCGCAAAAAAAGCAAATGGTCTGTAATACTTGTACATTCTGACTATCGTGCAGATAACCTTTGCTCCATCAGCGTATGTATTGAGCTTTGATACACTACCCGTGCACCTGTCTCTATATTCTATAGGGACACTTTCAACTCTCATATTTTTATCTATCGCGTGTATTGTCATCTCTGTTTCTATTTCAAAGCCCTCAGATATGACTGGAAAGCTCTTCACAAAATTATAGCTAAAAGCTCTATACCCGGTCATAATATCCTGTATATCAGACTTGAATAATCTATTTATTGAATATCTAACCATGCGATTTCCAAGATTATGAAATTTTCGCTTATTTTCGGTAAAATATGTTCCATTTAACCGATCTCCTACGGCCATATCAGCTCCATCTTCTATTTTTTCAATTAATGCCGTTGCTGCTTCCGCCGGGTAGGTGTCATCTGCATCTACCATGATGTATATTTCAGCTTCAACTTCACGGAACATACGTCTTATCACATTACCCTTACCCTGCCTTTTCTCATACCTTACTATGGCACCGGCATTCCTGGCCTTTTCAACAGATGAATCTGTTGAATTGTTGTCATATACATATATTACAGACCCAGGGATATTTTTCTTAAATTCTTCTATAACCTTTTCAATTGTATTTTCTTCATTGTAACATGGAATTAATACAGCTATATTATCCATACGTAATCTCCTGTCCGACATTCTGCGCATTCTCGTTCTTCAGTGTACCTTTTTAAATAGACATGAGCTTCTAACATTGTATTTGTTGTAGACTTCTCCATAATTTCCCTCAGCTACACATTCGTAGTCGGAACTCATTTGAAGATATAAGAGCAATCCAGTTTGGTTATATGGTACATACAAATAATCGAAGTCATATAGCTCAAGAAAGTTTTCAAGTCCCTCTTTATCTGCAAAATTATCAATATAAGCATACTCCGTCACAACATCTTTTTTATGATTAACACCTTGCAAATAAGGCTCTGTTTTTGCCTGCATATACACCTTTCCAACACCATTCCATAAGAAATATGCACCGGAATTGAAGTCACTGTATACTTTTAAACCAGACATATCTGTTTCATTTTCCTGCAGGTACTTAACTGCGTATTTTGTATTGTCAAAAATTGTATGCTGCATATTCATGTAGAAATTGATTAGAAGTACAACAATGAACAAGAAAACAAGAGCTATCTTTAAAGAAACTCTCATTTTCATATTATTCATACCTATGCATACACCTTCAATACATCCATCTTCGTTGATATTGTTTATCAAGTATACAAAAGGAAAAATTAAAAACTCAAAGTTACGTATTGCATACAAAGACATCAGAATAGTCCCAAGTAACATATAAAAAGTTGTTGATTTCAATTTTTCTCTCCTATATATAAACAGTGCAAATACACACAAAAGTACAATCAGTAAAAATTGCCCTGACATAATATCGACCTTTTGCAGCTCATCAATTTCTAAAAATTTGATATTACCTGATTTAAACAAGCATGTGATCATGCTTGTCCCATATGGGTTTACAAATAATGTTAATGCCATAAAGAAGAAAGGGACTATAAACGGCTTGATCTTCATATTGTCATCAACTATTTTTATATCCATTTTTAACAGCTTTTTAATCGGAACCAAATAAGGAAGAATGAACAAAAAATGAAATATCCAGTAAGTACCATGCACATTTATTTCACATAACGTGAGAAATGGAAGTATATACAAAACCACTTTCTTGCCAGTTTTCCTATATTTTTCTACAATTATCATCTGTGTTTCTAACAGAATTAAGCTCAAAATATGCGGTCTGCAGTTGATATACCCCATCACTATAAATACCATTACTTCCAAACACATAATGCATACTGCTTTGTTTTTATTATGAATTTTGAGTAATTTGTAAGACGTAAAGCAAAAAAGTATATATTGCAAATACGTAAATATAACTGTTCCAACCTTCCCTATTTGTGCAGACATATATATAAGTACACAATATAACCATTGCTGTATTACAGTATCATAACCATCTAATATAAACTGATCATTTTGATACTGTATAGATCTATGCTCAACGATCCATTTTCCAGAGACAGCCATATGGTAAAAATCGGTTTCAGTACGTAGCAATACATTTAATACTACAGAAATATTTACAAATACAAAAAATGCAAATACACACTTATTTTCTTTTATCCAATTAATCAACACTTACCTCCAATTACTATCTATGTAAAATTTTGTTATATAAAATATGAAAAATTCTATTTCAAGTCAAAAAAAACAGATCCGCTTACCTTAGTTGTAAGATAAGCGAACCTGTTTATTAGCAAGCAAACAATTTACTTGAACGGCAAATCATCCTCGATACCCTCCGGTATATTCATGAATCCGTTAGACGGAGCCGGGCCTGCTGCATTTGCTGGATTAGGTGCACCGCTAGGTGCTGACTGGCCACTAGCTGCCTTACTCTCAGCAAATTCCTGCTCTTCAACAACAACATCTGTTGTGTACACCTTGTTTCCGTCCTTATTCGTATAACTTCCGGTCTGGATCCTGCCGGATATAGCGATCTTGGTTCCCTGCCTCAGATACTTCTCTGCGAACTCAGCACTTTTGCCAAAAGCAACGCAGCTTATGAAATCAGCAGTCTGCTCACCGTCTCTTTTATATCGGCGATCAACTGCAAGAGTGTATCTTGCAATAGCCATCTGCTCCCCGCTCTGTGTCTGAGAATATCTAACCTCAGGATCTCTCGTAGGTCTTCCCATTAATATTACCTTGTTCATATTTCTATTCCTCCTTTTTATTTTTAATGAACTGTAATAAATATGAATATATTAAAAAAATAAAATAAATTGACCTTTATCTGTCTCAAAAAACGGAATTAAGTTCCGTTTTATAGTTCTAAATCATCATCAGGCTCATCGTATTCGGAAGAGTCATATAAACATTCAGGTGTATCTCCATTCATATATGCAATTACATCATTATAAAGCTGCTCATAATCCGTTCTCGGTACAGGTCCTTCCTCCATGTGTGTCCAGTCATCACTTTTTATATACGCATTTATATCATCCCTTATATGCATAAATCCAAGTGTTTTATCTGCTAAGTCTTCAGGATAGTCTCTGTATAATACCGGAGCAACAGTTTCATTTATCCATTCATTTGTGATCTTCATTCCCGTCTCGTTATTTATCTTATGTGCAAGCACATATATGCCATACTGTTCAATGTCTCCGATAAGAGATCTAACAGTTTTGCCATCCATTTCCTCTCCGTGAAAAATAAATACATCGCTATATTTATTTGAACAGTCGATCTCATCTCTGATAAACTTATCAAATACTATGTCCTGTTTTAAGTGCATCTCAATTCCTGTGAACATAGTCTCTGGCAGATGTTTATTTCTTGCATAGAATGCATTTATATCAGTATCCTCACCTATAGCACATGGCTTTATTTCGGCCAAATGTGCATACTCCTTTATATCTGCCTGTATAAACTCCTTTGTATATCCTTTTACATCCGTCGGAAAGGCCCAATATGATACATCTTTTCCATCACTACTTCTTTCAAAATGGCTGTATGGCCTTGGTCCGCTGTATGCTCTTACTGCATCCGGCAGCAGTACATACCCCAACCGTTCTGTAAATTCTTCGCTTTTATCGTTCCTGTAATACAGTGCGCTGCACATAGCATGTTGTATTGATAACATATTCTTTATTCCTTTCTTTTTGCTTTATAATCATGTTTCATGGAAAATATGGCAAAAATACACAAAAAAAATACCACAGTTTATACACCTGTGATATTTTCTTCTTTATCTGTTCTTATACCGATATGATGCCAAGGCTTTCTCGACCGTCTTATACCCATATCCTTGTGCATCATCTAGCACAATACCTGTGCCAGTTTCCACAATACGTACCGCATCTCGGCCCACTTGCCACCATCTTTGAGAATACTAGATTTTCAATATTCCTTTACCTTATAGTCCGCCATACTTTATACCTTCATTCTCATTGTTTTCTTGTATTATAAAATATGTCTTGAAAAATATAAAGAAATACCTCCACAACTCACAAAAGCTGTGGTATCGCATCTACAATACTTCTTTCTCAAAAATAAGAAGGATTTTTCCATCTACATACTGCGTAGTAGTAACAAATCTCCACCCCTCAGAAATATATTCTTCGATCTTTTCTCCTTTTTCAGAATCTTCGCATTTAACACACATTTGTTTTGTATGTTTTATTCTGTCGTTAGGTTTTTCTTTTAATTCCACTAATACACGCTCTTTAACACGTCCAAGAAAAAAACCCAATAAATACACCAATACTGCTGCTATAATTACTATTATTATTTTCATAAAATAACCTTACCCTTTCTGCCAAACTTTTAGCAGTTCTCCCGCCGTAAAGTCTGTCTCAAGTCCATTTTCTTTCAGCATATGACTGACAAATTTTGCATCAAACTTATTTATCTCTCGGACTATGTACTATGCTGTATCTTTCTACCTTATAACCCTTTCCCATATATCTCTAGCAGGCATTCGGTAAAATGCCTGCTGTTACCTCTCTTTCTGTCAATTTGTCAGATTACCACGTATATAGCACCTGCATGGGTATTTTCCTGTAAATTCAAGATTGTTTTTATTCTTCCTGTGGAAATCCGTCATCGTATGCCTTATCATTACGAGGACTTTCAACCTGAACCTTAACTGTGTCGATACCTGTGAGATTGACATTCTTATTGACCTTTGCATCATATGTATTTGCACGCATGATCTCGGTTATATCTATGCCTGTTGTTTCTTTAACGGATTCTATCGTTTTTGCAAGAACCTGTGGTACATATGCACCCATGGATCCAACGCCAGACTCCCCGCCGTTTCCACTGCCATCTATGATTGTAACCTTGTCGATAGTGGAAAGCGGTTCTGCAATGGCCTTTGCCATCTCCGGAAGCGCATTGACTATCATTTCAACCATTGCAGCCTGCCCGTACTTCTTCATTGCATCAGCTTTCTTTTCAAGAGCCTCTGCCTCTGCAATACCTTTTGCCTCAATAGCCTTTGCCTCTGCCTCACCTACAGCACGGATACCTTCAGCTTCCTGTTTCTTTGCAAAAAGTTCTGCTTCCGCCTGAGCTTTCCTTGCTTCAGCCTCCTGCTGTTTTTCAAACTTCTCGGCCTCGGCATTTCGCTGTCTCTGATAAAGCTGTGCATCAGCTTCCTGCTGCTTAGCAAATTTATCAGCTTCAGCTTTCTTGCGAATCTCAGCATTCAATGACTGCTCTTTTACATCAGCCTCCCTCTTCTTCAGATCGACCTCTTTTTCCTGTCTTGCAATATCAGCCTCCGTCTTAGTGATCTCAATAGTCTTTCTCTGAGCCTCTTTCTGAATTTCATATGCGGCATCTGCCTCAGCCTTCTTTGTATCCTCTATAGTCTTAAGCTCTGACTTCTTAATAGAAAGTTCATTCTGCTTAATCGAGATCTCTGTCTGAGCAAGAACCTGTGCATCATTAGACTCCTTTGCAGCCTGAGCCTGGGCTATAGCCACATCCCTGTCGGCATTCGCCTTTGCAATACTTGCGTTCTTCTGGATTGCAGCCATATTGTCCTGTCCAAGAGCAATGATAAGGTCGTTCTGATCCTCTACATGCTGTATGTTACATGAAATAATCTCAATACCAAGTCTGTTCATATCGACCTGGGCTTTTTCCTGTACCTGATCGCCAAATGATTTTCTGTCATTACACAGATCTTTAAGACTTATGGTTCCTATGATCTCTCGCATATTACCCTGTAGTGAATCCACAAGAGCCTCCATGATCTGCTCTTCTCTCATGTTAAGGAAGTTCTTCATTGCAAGCTGTATCCCGTCCTCATCTGTCCGGATCTTGACCTTGGCAACAGCATCAATATTTACACCTATGAAATCAAGTGTTGGAACATAATCCCCAGTCTTTATATCAATGCTTATCTGCTTTATAAGCAGCTCATCCTTTCTCTCAAAAAACGGTATTTTGAGTCCGGCTCGGCCTATAAGTATCTTTGGTTTCTTTCTAAAACCAGATATAATGTAAGCCTTATTTGGCGGAGCCTTTACGTAGCTCACACAAAACACAAGTAATACAAAAAAAATAACAGCCACTCCAATAATAAGTTTAATATTCATGTTTTTCCTCTCCTTTGCAAACAGATAATTCGGTTAATCCCCGCCCGTTTATGGGGCGAGGAGTTGTTTTTTATCCAAGATATGCGGCAAGTGCCTTTTCTATTATGTCTTCAATCTCTTTCTTCTTCTTTCCCGCAAAATACTTTGAAAATGTACTGCTTGATACAGAAACCTTCTGATTTGTTACTATCTTTTCAGGGTGAATCATTATATTTCTGCATGCAGTAAGATCAAAATCGCCGGACTCAAAGAGCGTCCTTATCTTCCTTGACATGTTTTCATTTACCTTTACTCCACTCTCTTTCATAACAGAGTAAACGTCACACTGAGCATTATCGTCAATGTATGATAAATTTACAGCAGAAAGAAGTGGCAGCTTTCCATTATCCACGGCTGTTTTCATATCGCAGGTCAGATAATTAACCCTTAAAAGTCTTGCCATTGTAGCGCCTGACAAGCCATATTCCCCTGCAATATCATCTCTGTTTGAGCTGTCGTCTGCAGGTTCCTCGATTTCCTCACCATTTAACTTTTTAAGCTCCCTGATAATATCATTTCTCTTTCCCTGAGACTTTATGTTGTCATATCGTTCCTTAAGGACTACGGCTTTCTCAGACGTGGACAGATCGCCAAATGATCTCTGCATCAGATTTGTCTCTATAACATAGACGTATGCCTCTTCATCCGTGAGCTTATCCTTTACGATACATGGGACCTTAGAAAGGCCTGCCAGCCTTGCTGCATTTGTTCTGTTATGTCCGGCAAGGATCTCGTAATCTTTCTTCATCTTTCTCACGATAACAGGAGTCATAACTCCATACGTTTTGATACTTTCAACCATATCATTCAGTCTCTCGCCCTCATACAGTTTGAATGGATGGTCATGGAATGGCTTTAAGAGATCTATATCAATCTCTTCCACAGAGCCAATCTCATTGTCTTCTGTGTAGAAGTCGATGGCATCACCGAGGATATTCTTGCCCTTTGGTTCAAACTTTCCCATAATCTACTCACCCTCCTTTTCAAGTTCAAGAAGCTCTTTCGCAAAGTCCATGTATGCGACTCCTGCAGTTGACTTGGCATCGTACTCTTCTATCGACTGACCATTGTATATGGCTTCTCCTACCTTTGTTGTCGTTGGAATTTTTGTGTCGAATATCGGTATGTTTATACCGTCACATGCCTCTTCCACGTCTCTTACAACTGCCTTGTAAAGATTTGTACGTGAATCGCACATAGTTATCAAAATACCCTTAATTGCGAGCTTTGGATTAACTCTTTTCTTGATCTTCTTGATTGTCTTTAAGAGATCCTTAAGCCCCATCATGGCCAGCATCTGCGGATTTACAGTGATGATCACCTCATCGGCAGCAGTTAATGCGTTGATCGTAAGTATTCCAAGGGAAGGACATGTGTCGATCAGGATATAGTCATAATCCCCACTTATCCTCTCAAGAATCTCGCTTAATGTTTTCTCTGCGAAAATAGTTGACTGCTGCATCTTTGCTTCAACCGCTGACAGACTAATAGACGATGGGATGAAATCAACGCCGTTATGATTCATTATGTAATCTTCTCTTTCTGGAAAATCTTCATCTTCAATTTCGCAAAGAAGCAGATCTGCTATGGAATATTCGATCTTCCTTGGATCTGTAATGCCATAGCATAATGTAAGGTTTGCCTGGGAATCGAAATCAACCGTAAGCACTCTCTTTCCAGCCTTACTGAGCGCATATGCAAGATTAAGAGTTGTTGTCGTCTTGCCAACTCCGCCCTTCTGATTTGATATTGTTATTATCTTTGCCATAATATTTTTTCTCCTTTCGGCTTGTTTGTGTGTTTGTTATGAATAAAGCATACCAAACACAATAAAAATGAAATTTTTTCCAATAGGATCGCTTTTTTGAAATTTTGCGCAAAAAAAATGACATTGCATACAAATACAATGTCATTCTTCTTATGTTATTAAAATTTGTAATTGATCCCGCTTTGTCTAAGTATCGCGTTAGCCGTCTGCCTTGATTTTATCTTTCCATCTACAGTTACATTTCTATTTGACAAAGGACTATACCAGATATCATGATCTCCCTTACCATGACGGACAAAATAACAGCCATTATTCTGCAAGACCTGCCTAACTTTTTTTTCGTATTCCGCCATTATGCACACACGATCTGTCTGTCCTTTGTGCAAACCCAGATGTCCTTGTTAGTGAATCCATTTAATTCAATCAGTTCCGGAACGACAGTCTTTATCCGCTCTAGCAAAGCATCATAGGATCCGGATTCTAATGCTAATCCTATTTCATCGCATTCCGCAACCCAAACATCCGCATTTTCATCATAACTAACAAATACCTTCATATACATACCTCCGTACATACAGATTCTCCTTTCTCTACTATTCCAAATAGAGAAAGCCATTCGGATTTCTCTTTTATCTCCAATTAGAGAAATCCTTCTTGGTAAGGATATTATAACATACTTAATCATTCAATAGAATAATTGTCAACATAACTAATTATGCCAATTTCTTCTTTTTTTGAGGTAACGCATACGTGCTTTCAGGGTTAGCGAGTATCCCAATTTCTATGAGTTTTTTAAATATCGCTTCAAGAACCGGCACGCATATACTATTACCGGCCAGTTTCTTGATCTGGTCCGTTGTGATGCCTGCTGCCACCATTTTCTTGTAATCAACATCTCTAAATCCCATTAACCTCATGTACTCTTTCGCTGAAAGCTTTCTGAACTGTCCATTGTAAAATACCGCCTGCTGCGCACTACAGGTGATTGTAGATGCATATGGCGCAACTCTGCCTCTCCTGTTTTTAGATCCAGGAATCGCCAGGTCGATTCTGTCCCATTCATTGATCTCTTTGTAGCCCTTCTTCGTTCCCTCTTTTACAGCCCATGTGCCATCATCAAGCTGAAAAAGAATAGATTTCTCTTTTTCACTCAGTGTAACCTCTGAGTCTGAAAATCTGATAGATTTGTCGATGAAATCTTTAAGAGACCACCTCATACCGGTCTTTTCCGGGAATTCAAATTTGTCGGCATTTGATTCTGTATTCAGTATAGAAACTGTAAAAAGCCTCTGCCTTTTCTGAGGGATTCCATAATCCGATGCTGTAAGGATCGCATACTTCGATACATAGCCAAATTCAGACATAACACCAACGTAATAATCGAGAATGTCCTTGAATGACCATAACAGTTTCGGAACATTCTCCCAGATTACTACCTTAGGCATTCTTGAAAGTTCCGGATTACCTGAGGCAGGAGCCGGATCCAGTATCTGCAGCACGCGTTCAAATAGTATTGATCTCCCTGTGTTTAAATCGTTCATCCCTTCATTGGAAAAATCCTGACATGGGCTGCCATGGACTACAACATCGGGGGACATATTCCATATACGAATATCCTGTGGCTCAGGACCGCACTTAAACATCTCATTGTAAGCCATGACCGCATAAGGCAATACCTCTACATAGTCTATACTCTTGAGATTATATCCGCATAGTTCAAGAGCACGCCTTGGTGCTCCTATCCCGCCAAATAGCTCAAGTAGTTTAAGCGGATGTGCCTGATCACATGGATCGCTGAGTCCTTTTTCAGACATTTGTGAAAAATCTTTACCTCTGAAGTCTAATTTTATATCTCCTTCTTCTCTTCTTCTTGCCATTTTACTTTCCTCCTATTTTTTTATTTTAGAGTAAATATGAGGAAACAAACGCAATAAAATAAGGCACCTATATATATGATATATAAGTGCCCTACTCCTATTAGTTCCCTTTGTAAAACTTAATAGTTTCTTTTTTCTCTTTCAAATAACTTTCCATATCGGCAAACGGAGTGAAATTAATATCTCCTTCGCAATATGTAAATACAGCCATCTGCTCATCTGAAAATGCATATGCTGAATAGCTATCAACAACAGTTAGGTCAAAACCACATTTATCCGCAAATGAATATGATAGATTAGCCCACCAGTGCCCACTAAGCATATAATCTCCATTTCTATTTACTGTTTCTTCCATGAAATTGTTATTGACAACCTTCCGGGTAATATCTCTTAAATGATATTTTGAAAGGTCAAGATCCAATATATCATATCTTGCTTCAGTATCCCTCCGGCCATGTTCTAAAAGCATCTTAAAATAATCATTTCTGTTTATCTTTTCCTTTTCCATCACTTTGTCTCCTTTGATTTATTTACAGGAAATATCAAATTTTATTATTGTAAAAATCATTGCACAAAAAAATCACTAGCACTTGGCCAGTGATTTTCTTTTTTCGCAAACCGTCATTAGGCTTAATCAACATAACCGGCTACAAACGCCATAGCTGCTTCGAGTTTCTTCTCATCCTCATTCAGCTTGTGGTATTCTCTTTCTAAATCAGAGAATGTCATGTTGCATTCGATTTTAAATCCTGCATGACAGAAACCGATTTTATCTGATATGTAATCAGATATAGCATTTGCGTCCGTATCGAACGTGATCATATTATCAGGTATCTCAACTTCAGATGGCAAAGCCATCAGCTTTGCAGCGATAGACTTATCCTTTGCAATTGCATCACATATATACTCCTTACGTTCCTCGTCTGTCATATTACCGTAAATTGAACGAGAAATTCCAAGTATTTCTGCATCCTGATCGCAATTGATTTCGTCAATATAACCACTGTCAATACAATCCATGACATCATCGACATCTACATCCCACTTAATATTTGTAGCCTTAAAAACAGGAAATTCTATCATAGTCTATTCCTCCCTAATTATTTAAAATGAACCATTTCCATACAACAGGCATATCTGATTTTAAGACCAGATAGGTAATAAGACTAGATAAAATCAATCCAACTACTATGAGTAATCTTATCAAAAATTTCTTCATATTATTTTTCTCCTTTTTAATTGTAACAGCAACCAAAGTTCTGCTCTGAACCTTCTGCAAGTTTATTGTGGTATAAATCAGATGTAACATATGTCCATCCTCCAAAGCCGTGCCCTATCTTCTCATGGATATTCATATCATCACCAAGATAACAGTCATAACCACCATAATTAGTATGCATATGTGTCCATAGTGAAATTATTATCCCATCCTTTTCAACAAACGAAATCTGTACATCTCTGTTGTAACCAGTTGTGAATGATACAAAATGTACGTCACCCTTTATCCTTTCACTCTCGGCATATGCATAGTTGTAATTATCATCAAGTGACACATTCTGAGTTTTCAACAAACCCTTCAGATAATCATAAGCATCCTGTGGTTCCATTTCTTTTATCTTCTTCAATTCTTCGTCCTCCTTTATTTTTTTATATTGAAAATATGCGTAATATTTTCAACAAAAAAATACACACACCAATTAAGGTATGTGTACTTTCTTTGTTGTGTATTTGTGAATACTTACCATCTGAGTTTTTTGTTATCAGATATTCCCTGGTTACTGATGGACTTAAGCCTGTCATTGACCATATACCATGACTCAACCAGCTTTTTAACATCCTCATCTGAATAATCTTCGTAATGTCTAAAACGTATTGCATTATCAATTTTAGACCGTATAGTCAAAATATACTCTGAGCTGGTTTTAGATATATCATATCCCATAACCTTTTTAAGAAATATATGATCCATCCATATATGCATCTGATAACTCCGCGTATTGCTTTTCAGACATCTCATATGTCATACCGACCCTTGCCCATATTTTTTTCATTATTCTGCATCTCCTTTTTATTATTTATCATAAACATGACAAATGAAACATAAAAAAATCTACACACCATTTCTGATGTGTAGATCTTAATAAAGGCAAAACTTTTTACTTTTCAAAGATTATAAGTTGGGAATCATCCGCACCTGATATACAAGATACAAATCTTGATCCATTTGCAATTTCTTCTTCAACAACCCCTGCAACATGTATTTTTGAGGTTCTCACTGTATATTGCTGTGGTTTCTTTGAAAGGCGTTCGTTAAGCGCCTCTATCTGCTCAATAAGAGCCGGCATAGTATATCCCGTGAATCTCTGTCCCGCAATTGTATCAAAATAATCCATATTACTGTTCCTCCTGATCTGCATACTCTTCAAACATATTACTTAATGATTTACCAAATACGTACTCATATAAATCACATAGCTCTTTGGTGTTCTCGTAGAGATAATTATATCTTACTCCATTACAAAATTCTTTCTTGCTTGTGTGTAAAAAATCAATTTCGATGTAAAAAGCCATTGTGTTATACAGCAACCATTTATTTTTATACGTGAAATCATGATTCCAGGAAAAATTATTTGAAACAATTACAAATTCCGATATTTCAGTACTTATTACCCTTGAAAAATAGTCATCTACTGAATCACCGGCTACCGTTATAAGAAACGCATTAAATGCTGCGATCTCTCGGCTTTCCAAGAATTCGCCCGAATAACTGAAAAGCAAATCCCTAAGTAGATCATGGAAGTTTCCATTTCTGCTCATTTTTTTCAGTTTCTTATACATTTTTCTTCCGGCTTTTTTAACCGCCTTCTCAAATCCAATATTTTCAAACGAAAAGGCGTCATTTCTCCTATCTGCTGCAATAGCCATTGCAACTTCTTTATTCTTTTTTGACATATTACATACTCTCCTTTTTTATTTTTATATCTCAAATATGTTCTATCTCATCATAAAAAAAATACCGGCATCTACATTTGTAGATACCGATATCTTTCTTTGTCTTGAGGTAACAAAGCAATTTTTATGCAATGCCCTCTCTGTCTATAACTTCTCCATTCTTAATATGGTAAGCATGGTCAGAAAGAACCAAATCAGGGCCTACGCCATCTAACATATTAACCTTTCTAACCAGTCCGTCATAATCCCCATCAGGATCATATGCCACAGCTAACCATTCGTGAATAGAACTTGGAAGTAGCATATACTCATTTCCAAACTTCCTTTCCAAGTACTCTGTTACACGATCGTCAACAATACAAGCAGCACCATTGATACCGGACTTGTTCGTTATAATGATCATGTCATCCAAGTCTGAAAAATAACTACCTAATTTCTCGGCCATTGTTAGAATCTCTGTTTCCTTGACAGTGTTTTTCAATGCAACGGAATATAAGGTATCAGGATCTATCCCCCAAAATGCCAGATACTCATTCCTGACCTTAACAGATGCAATGCCATCTGGATCTTCGCAAAACATTACCCTTAAGAAAATTTCAAGATCTCCGAAAAGATTCCACTTGAAAATTTCTTCAGTAGACCCGTGCTGAAGACATAAGATTATATGATCTTTCACATAATCCCAGTCAGAAATCATCTCAAGAAATGGAGTCTTACTCTTTTCCTCTATACTAGGAAGTGCTGATACAATCTTATCAACAACTTCCTGCATAGGAAAATGTTTCATATCATCCGCATAAAATATAGGACATACGGATCCATCCCCTATTTTTACAGCAATACCATGCTTTTTTACACCATTCTTAACAGTGTCAATCTCTCTAGCTTCAAATCCTCTTCTTTTGAGCTCATCTATAAGCTCGTTCATTGTAAATTCCATATTATGTTTTCTCCTTTTTTTATTTTTTTGATAATAAAAATATGGTGATTAATATCAAAATAAAAAAATAAAAAGAGGAAATAAAAGGAAATAAATTCCGTTTTTGTAGACATTGTTTCTGGATTCAACATAAAAAATGCCCTGGTAAATCATACCAAGGCACATTTCTATTTTGTCTTTTTTTCTATTATCGTTACAGTTCCTTCGCAAACTCCATACTCAGAGCTTTCCCGAAAAGTATGTGTTTCTGCCACATCATCATCTGTCATCGGCCTGGTTAAATACCAGAGAGAGTTATCCTTCCATGTGATCTCTTCTAGCTTTGTATTTGGTTCAAGTTCTATTGTTGTTGAACCTCCCATATCTTTTGTCATACCCTGCTGAGTACAACCTACCGCAAGAACTGCAATAGCTATACAAACCATTAATCCTAAAATAAAATCTTTCATTTGTTTTTTCTCCTTTTTTAATTTTTCAATTAAAATATGAAGAAAAAACATAAAAGAAATATATTTGATGTTCGCATTTCTATATGGCTTCACATTTTTTCATAAAAAGACGCCCCAGACATGCCGGGACGTCTTAGTATTATTACTAAATGAATTAATTACCTCTATGCAATATATGGCATTGCTTCCTTGATAAACTCTTCTGAATCATTTACAGCCTGTATCCACAAATCTTTTCTACTTCCATCAAATGATAATCCTTCAGGAAACACTGCAACGATCTTATTTCCAAGCACCTTCATATTCATATGGAATAAATCATACTTCGGACTTATTTCATAGTTTACAATTATACTCTTAGTTATTGGATTTACATGCTCTTTTCTTTCCATAATAAATTTGTCGTTTTCATAAACTATCACGTTCATAACTCCATCTATCATTCTTCTATATGCGCAATCGGCATTTAATTTTCATTTTTGAAAAAAATCATAAAAAAATCGAAAGATTCGTTAATAACTTCTGGTTTAGGGGTTTGTGGTAACGGAACTCCATTAATAGTTGTCTGTGTCAATTTAATTTCTTCTTCATTATTCGCCATTTTTTCATCCTCCTTATAATTATACTTATAAATAAAATATGAATTTTACAGGATTGAAATAATTGTACCATACTTCTAACTTATATACAAATTTCCCTAAAAGTCCATTTCGATTTTTGAACAAAAAGAAACGCCCCGGACATGCCGGGACGCCTCAATATATTATGAAAGGTTATGAAACTAGCTTATCTGATCCTCTTCTTGAAGAAGAATATACCTGCCCCACCGCCTATCAGCATAATTGCAAGCAATACTATCAGCATTGCACTTACACCTGTAGGAACCCTTGACGGAGGAGTGTCTGTATCACTAAATGATACGGTCTGAGCCTTATCATTTATGTCCTTATGCTCTCCGATAAGAGTCTTGCCGTAGTAAAGCTCCTCAAATACTACAAGTTCATCATACTTTGTAGTGTCTATTGTAAACTTAACTTCAGCCGTGCCATCAGACTTCTTTGCTGTGAACTTAGCCTCAGCTGTAACGCCTGTAGACTTACCGGTCTTCTTGTCCATAAGAACACCCTTCAGAGTGTATGTCTTACCTTTTTCAAGGTTCTTATAACTTACAGTATCAATAACTACTGTCTTTGTACTCTTTGCTGCTTTCTTCTTGCCGTCCACAGTAGCCTTAGTTGAAACACCCGGTACTGTAACAGTCTGATCTGAGCTGTTTATATCTTCATGCTTTGCGATGAGCTTGTCATCAAGTTTCAGATGCTCATAAGCAACGAGACTCTTTCCAGAAAGATCCTTAGTACTTATAACAAAGTTCATGTCAACCGTGCCATCAGCCTTCTTAGGAACAAATGTAATTGTAACAGTGTTACCATCGGTCATGCTACCTTTACCACCAGATATCAGTTTAACAGATCTCTTTGTACTCTTATCCATGAGTTTTCCGGTGAGTGTATACTTTTTACCCGGTTCAAGGCCTGTATATGTAACTGTATCTACTACAGTAACCTTCCCACCATAAGCCACTGACTTGCCCTTTGTGGACTTATCATAAGCATTGGTTTTGATGCTAACCACAGTTACGGTCTGATCCGCACTGTTTATATCTTCGTGATTAGCTATCTGTTTACCATTAGCGTAAAGCTTTTCGTAAACTACTATGCTCTTGCCTGCAAAACCTGTTGTGTCGATCTCAAATTTAACCGTTACACTGCCCTTTGCTGCAGCCGGAGTAAACTTGATCTCGCTGACATACTCATTGGATCTGCCTGTTACCTTGTTGACAAGCGTCTTAACCTTTGAACCGTTTCCGTTTACAAGAGGTTTCTTTGTATTCCTATCCATGAGCTTTCCAGAAAGCACATATTCGCATCCTGGTATAAGACCATCGTATCTGATAGTATCTACAATGACTGTCTTGCCATTTATTGCAACATGCTGCTTAGTATTTTCGTCAAGTGCCGTTGTGCTAATTCCTACTACATGGATGGACTGATCTGAATCATTTATATCCTGATGTGATGCAACGTGCTTATCTTCGTGATATACATCTTCAAAAACAACGATAGTCTTGCCACAAAGCAGCTTAGCATCAAATGTAAATTCCAGATCAGTGTAGCCGTCACTCTTATCTGCAGTAAACTTCTTTGAAGCTGTTACTGTATTTCCGGCTGTTTCACCCTTCTTTGGATCAATTAGCAACGGCTTATTTGTTTCCTTATCCATGAGTGTTCCTTTGACCTCATATTCCTTACCTATGATAAGACCTGTATAGGTTACACGGTCAACGATGGTTGTCTTTTCACCACTTGCATAGTGAGTTCCATCTTTTTTATTTGTAGCATTTGTCTTTATCTTAGGTACGGTCACTGTCTGCGTATCGCTATTAAGATCTTTGTGCTCTGCAACTAAATATCCATTTGCATACACAGACTCAAAAGCAACTGTAGCACCTGAATATTCGCGTCCATCGAAAACAAATGTCATCTCGACCTTACCACTTGCAGATGTCGGTGTGAACTTCTTAATCACATACGTTTCTCCGGCAGCTCTTTCTACTGACTTAGAAGATACTGTATTATCAGCATTCGCATCATTCTTTGTCTCATCAGATGTGCCCGCATTTTCGCCTGCACCTGGCTCTGTCTTTCCATTCAGCTTATCTGAAACCGCAATCTCAGTCTCCATTGGATGCTCAAGTGCTGTTTCATCAAAACTTGTTCCGTTTGTAAGCTTTATTGGCTCCTTTGTACTCTTGTTTATAAGCTGTCCGACAAATGTATACTCATATCCAGGCACAAGATTATCATATGCAATCTCATCATTTATGGTAATGTCTTCATCTGCATTTGCAATGTGAAGTCCTGTTTTAGCATCTGTCGCCGTGGTGCCGATCTTAGGGAGATAAATAGTTTCTTTCTCATCATTAATTTTCTCATGACTCTTAACCAAAACATCTTTATCTTTTACAACATAGAGCTTTTCAAATGCAACAAGTGTCTTTCCTGAAAGATCGCTTGCATCGAATTTGAATGTAACATCTACTGTTCCATAGCTGTTATCAGGAGTAAACTCTGTTTCTGCTGTTACTTCCTTTCCATCGACTGTGACAGCCTTTGCTGTATCCTTGTCTATAAGTGTACCAACAACCTTATACGGTATATTCGGCAGTACATTGTAGTATGCAACAGTATCTACTATTTCTGCCTTTCCTGCCTTTGCAACGTTTATCTTTGTATCATTTGAGAATGCAGTTGTGTGAAGCTCCGGGAAGTATACTGTCTGATCCTCGTTGTCAAGAGAGATCTCACTTGCTACCAAGATCAAAGATCCATCGGCTTTCTTTAAATAAGCATCCTCAAAAACAACAACGTTCTTTCCTTCAAGCTCTGTATAACCTTCAAAAGTAAAGGTTACATCAGTAGTTCCAACCTTCTCCTTAGGAGTTACTTCATTTTCTGATACAACATCGTTTCCATCCTTATCCTTAAGTGTTTCTCCTGTTGCAGTATCAACAAGACGTCCCTTGAATACATAGGTAAGTTCAGGAATGAAGTTTTCATATGAAATAGTATCTGTAATTGATACTGTTCCATCTGGGTTTATTAGTTTCAGACCGCTTTCACTGTCCTTTGCAACAGTGCTTATCTTTGCTGTGTATATAGTCTGTTCTTCATCATCAATATCACGATGATCTGCTATAACTTCGCCATCCAGATAAAGGTCTTCGTAAACAACGAGGTTCTTTCCGATTATTGCGCTTGCATCAAATGTAAATGCAACATCAACAGTTCCCATTGTATTTTCTGCAGTGAAGCTCGCTGAACCTGTTATTTCCTTGCCATCTATGAGTAAAGGCTCATTCGTGTTTTTATCCATGAGAGTTCCCTTAACATCATAGGCAAATCCAGGCTGCAGACCGCTATACTTAACGGTATCAATTACTTCGGCTATGCCATCTGCAATTATCATGTGAGTTCCGGTCGCCTTATCAAGTGCCGTTGTCTTTATGCCCGGTATATAAACCGTCTGATCCTCATCAGCAATATCTTTGTGTGCTGCTATCGTTTCTCTATTCTTCTTTACTTCTACATAAGAAACAAGAGTTTTTCCGGAGAGTGTCTTTCCATTAAACTTATATGAAAGTTTGAATGTTCCCTCTGAAGCCTTTGGTTTAAAGATGAGCTCTCCGTTCTTATTATATTTAAGCTCGTCAGTCTCTTCGTAAATTTCTGCCTTGATGCTCTCGTCATCATCATCTGCTGCCTCAGTCACATTCTCGCCATCCATAAGCACACCTTCGATCACGTATGTCTTATCAGGCTCAAACCCTTCGTAAGATATTGTATCTACAAGACTCAGGTCTTCGTCAGCCTTGATCATATGCTGCTCTGATCCTTCAGGAAGAAGCAATGAATCAATTGTTGGAAAATGAATCTGCTGATCCATCTCTTTTATATTCGCTTCTTTCATTACAGGACTTTCAAGGCCACTGTCAAGGTCGTACAAATACTCAAATACTACAATACTTCCGCCGTTCTTGTAATCCGATGCATCATACTCGATGTTCATATCAAGACTGCCTGTTGTGAGCTTTGCAGTAAATTCCTTTTCTACACGGACATCCTTACCCCAGTTGTCCTGAAGTATCTCGCCGGTAACTGCATCATGGAGCTCTGCTACCATCTTATACTTTGTTCCCGGAACCAGTCCTTCATATGAAACCTTGTCTATAATAACAAGATCTGAGTAAGCATAGCTGTAATGGCTCTGCTCTTTCTGTGTAAGTGCGACTGTTTCAAGTCCCTTTACGGTGTTGTATATAGTGCCGAAATTGATCGTGCTGTGCATCTTATGTTCCTTGAAGCTCTCAGGATCTGTCACAGCATCAGTTTCACATGCATCTGTATCTACTATGATAGTATCTGAAACCATGTCATAGTTCTTATTATTAGGACATCTGAGCTCTTCAATTGTGTATGTGCCAAATGGAAGTGCTCCGGTCTGTGAAAGCACCTTATCAAGATTTCCCTGTCTATTAAGGTCATCACTTACCTTTGTATTAAGGCCAAACCATGTTCCAACACCCTTTGCAAGTCCGGCAGTCAGGTCTTTATACTGTGCATCAAGTTCTGCGATCTTATCTTCATCCTCATCATCGTATGCCTTAGCATATTCCATAAGATAATCATAAAGTTCATCACCGGCATTTGTCTTGTATGTGTGATCTACGTAATCAGCACATGTGTTGAAGTCGCCGTTCTGGTCAGTGAAGATAATGTGACTTTCAATTACATTTCCATCTTCGTCATATGACTTCATAAGGAATGGAATGAATGCCATCTTCTTCTTATCTATTCCGCTCTTCTTCTCGAAGAACAGGTCGCCTCTCATTACATAGTTATATATGATAAGTCTTGCATCAGTGACTTCTTTCTTTTCTCCTGCAAGTTCTTCCTCTGTAATCCTCTTTCCATTTTCATCGAAAGCATTAACAGGAGCGTAATGTGTAAATGACTCTACCTTATTGCCATCCTTATCATAGAACCATCCGTCACTTACGATCTTACCATCTTCTCTTACGTTGAAGAATACTGAAGTATTAGGGTTGATATCACTTAAATGCAGATATCCGTATGGCGGATATGTCTCATGAATCTCATAAGTACCATATGGCAGCAGTCTGTTGCTTGATGTATACTTTCCTGTATTCGCATCTGTCTTGAATGTGAATACAACAGCGCCCGGCTCATAATATTCATTATCTGAAAGCACGCCATCCTCATTACTGTCTACCCATACATAAGACTCACTTCTGTTTATTACCTCAAACGAACCGGCAAGGTTTGCGGTTCCCTGTGGTACACTCATAAGTGTTTCCTCATCATACTTGTAAACTTCAAAGCCACCTCTGATTACAGACTCATAAAGTCCTCTGTCTGTAGACTTTGCATCGTAATTTACATCAACTGTTTCGTTTTCTTCTCTGATCCTTACTATCTTTGCTATACAGCCCCCATCGCTTGATGTGTTTCTATAACCCTTTGATGGACTCTTCTCTAAGATGAGGTATGTTCCATATGGAAGCGCTCCCTTATCTGTAGAGGCATTACCGTTTTCGTCTGTAGTAAGTGTGTAGCATATATTAGCTGCAAGACCGGTTCTAATGCTCTCTGCAGTCTTATCAGTAAAGACTGCATCAAATGTCTGCTCACAAACTCCATTTGTATATTCAAGACTTTCAGTATCAATACCTGTAAGCTTAGCAAATGCGGTCTTACCACTCTCATATCTTTCAAGGGTTGTATTTCCGTTTGTACCCTTAGTGTACACGTATGAATCTGAAATGTTGTATATGTTATATACCGCATTATCGAATGACGCATCACCCTGGGCGTACTTTGAATCGTAATCACCCTTGAACATGCTGTTTGTACCAGTCTTATGCTCTTTCCTGTCAGCATCATTCTTCTTTATAGAAACCTGTCCTCGCATAACAGGCTCGGCAAATACGTCTGTTTTTTTCTCTATCCACTTGATCTCATGTGTATGTCCATCAAATACAGTGTTAGGATATTTACCTGTAACAATCTGCTTTAATGCGGTGAGTGCCTTATCCGATGTTCCATAAAGCAGATATGCACCATCATCCTTTACTTCGTATGAATGACTTACTATACCGCCTCGATCGGTACTGTTAAGGTATCCGACAGAAGGTGTTTTCTCGACTATCTTATAAGTTCCTGCAGGAAGGAATGTTGTATTTGTTGCTGCATACTCAAGGCCAGTCTCATCGTCAAGCACTGTCTTAAGTACTGTACATACACCATTCTTCTCTATCTTTGTGTCACCCTTATGGTCGTTATCGGTATCTACCATGATAGCGCCGTTGTTCATATTGATGACTTCGTATTCTGCACCGGTAAGCTTTCCATCGCCCTGTGGTGTAGGAAGTGTCTCGCTATATGCTGCATCCGCATGCTCATCAGAGTCATACTTTATTATAGCAACGCCATGCCTGTTTACCTTATTTGCAAATACATTGTCATTGCCAAGCGCTGTAAATGTCACATTACGCTTTACATCCATTTTTGAGCCATCTGCAAAGTGCGAACTGATACTCGTCATATATGGACCGTACTTTGTCTTGAGATCTCCGGTAAGTTCATCCTCATCCGCATCAAGCACAAACATCTGGTACTCAAGGTCATTCTTTATTGAAAAGCTTATGCCCTCCTTGCTGTACTTGTCAGGGATGATATATGTGTCATTGCTTCCCTGTCTCTCATAAAGTACATAATCACCATAAGGAAGGAATGCAGGTGATGTTGAAAACTCTGTATTGCCATTTTCAAGTGTAGCTATCTTGTACTCATCTCCGGCAGTCAGTTTGTAATCATCATCAGTTATTACACCATCTTCGTTTGTGTCAAGCCATACGTCATGGTCATTTACATTCTTTATCCAGAACTCGATACCGTCAAATGAACTTCCCGCCATGGCTTCCTTAAGAAGTGTGTCATAATCGTACTTATATCCTGCGACACCGCCTCTTATCATTGAGTTTGCAAGAGGTGTCTTTGTAAGGTCAATGATGTCCTTATCGTTTATATTCTCCCACTTATCCGGGAATGTGATATCGAATCTGTCATACTCGCTGTCTGCAAGCATTCCTATAGGTGGAACTGTCTCTACTATTTCATATGTTCCGGTCTGAAGGATTGCAGCACACTCATAGAGTCCATTCTTATCAGTAAGCCATGTATTGTTTCCTGTTTCAGGATCCTTTACATTCGCTCCCTTTGCTACTCTTTCTGAAGCTCCGTCATACTCTCCGTTGCCGTTATAATCAATCCATGCATATGAATCATCATTATCTCCTTCACGGCCAACATAGATGACTTCAAAACCTGTTGTATAATCTGTCATACCACCCTCTAAGGTGTTATCATCAGTATCAACGTTTGTCTTGTTTATCTTAAAGCCCATGAGCTTCGCTGTATCTACAACGGTCATCTTCTCATTATCAAGAATAAGACTACCAATCTTTGCTGTTGCATGTCCGTCAGATCCTGAAGTGATATTGAAATCGCAAACCTTACCACTGAATTTAATCTTTGTGTCATCACTTGATGTGATATACCATCCGGATGTTTTGTATCCGGCAGGAGCACTTATCTCTGTAAGAGTGTAATTGCTCGCAAAGAACTGGATCTTTCCTGCCTCATCAAGAATAACTTCTCCCGATCTGAGGTACGCTGTGTCTGAAAAATCTATGATACCATTTTTATCTGTTATATATACATAATCAGAGCTGTTTGTTCCATCAGAGGATCTCAGTCTGAATACTGCACCTGCAAGCTTTCCGCTTACATCATTCTGCTTTGTGAGTGAAAGCTTAAGCTCTGTTCCGTAAAATCTATCAGTAAATGATACCTTAGGTGTGCCTGTTACAGTCAGGGTAAGAGTCTGCTTATCTCCTGTACCACTCCATCCCTTAGGTGATGTCTCAGTTACAGTAAATTTCGATCCGGCAGGTGTATCCTTCATATAATAGGTAACTCCTGCTTTGAGGTTTCCGGAATGCTTCTTAGTACAATCTGCGTCATCATAAACAACTTTAGCATTGCTGCTTTCATCTGTTATTGTAAACGCAGCAGATGAAAGACGACCGTACATCTTATTGCCTGACGCTATCTCATCACAGCTCTTACTACCTGTTGATGTCACCTTGCCATCTGCATATGTCTTTACAGTATACTTTGCAGCATCTGTTGCATCTGTCTTTTCTATAGTAAACGGATGAGGCTTTATTTCATTCCTTACGTTTACCACTCCCCTTGCAGCGTTGGTTACTTCTATATTATCAATGCTTACAGAAGCCGTTCCTGTGCCATCTGTCTTTGGCTTTATGACTATGGTAGCAAGTACCGCACTGCTTCCTTCAAACGCCTGCTTGGTCTTTAGTGTCTCTGTGCCAACCTTTAAGGTACAGTCTCCCTTGATCATATAATCCGAAGGAACCTTTGTCTCCGTCAGTGTATATGTTCCACCAAAGAACTGAAGTTTTGTCTTATTTGCATTTGTATAGAACGCTGTACCTCTTACAAGGTAACTAGGATCTGAGAAATTGATCTTGCCATCTTTGTCAGTCTTAAATATCCATTTTCTTCCTAATGTACTGTTATCAGTAAGAGTAAATAAAGCGCCTTCGATCTTGTTGCTGTGCTTGTCTGTCTTTGTAAGTGTAAGATTGAGTGCTGCTCCGCTGAACTTATCTGAGAAGTTTACAGCCGTATTTGCATTGCTCTTCAATGTCACTGTCTTATCTGCACTCTTATTCCATCCTGCAGGGACAGTTGACTCACTTACAGTTACCTTATATCCGTTTGCCTTGATATCATTTTCAGCTACGTAATATTTCTTTCCTCTTTCAAGACCGCCTGTGACCTGCTTTGTACAATCCTCATCCGAATATACAGGGATAGTCTTTGTACCCGCTTTTGCAGTGAACCTTACAGTGTCCAGTCTTTCATATCCGCCTGCAGCATTCGTTGCTGATATATGGTCACAGTTAGTGCTGCCTGCAGTCTTTGTGCCATTTGATGATATTGTATCTGTTATTATCTTATGGTTTTCTTTGTTGTCATAATCATATGTCGCATCCTTTTTGCTGATGGAGAATGAATATGACCTCTGGGTGTTGGATATACTTACAGATGCATTTGTGAGAGAAACGTTATTTATCTCAGCCTTTGCCTGTCCATTCGTACCAACAGTAACCTTGAATGTAAGTATATTATTATCCGATGAACTTGTCTTATCAAATGAATCCGAACTGATCACACTGCCGTTCTGCATAGCAAGGTAATTTCCCTTAACAAGATATCCAGCAGGAGGGGCAACCTCGGATAAGGTGTAAGTGCCGGCATAATATCTAATATATTTTTTATCATCAGTCATAAAAGCTGTTCCACTTACTATAAACTTAGGATCAGAAAAATTAATTTCACCTTTTTCATCCGTCTGGAATATCCAGGATCTGTGAGCCCCATTAGTATTTATAGTGCTGTCGTCGGTGAGCTTAAACTTTACTCCCGCAAGTGGTTCATCCTTTGTAGCTCCCTTTTTCTTCAATTTAAGTGCCACAGGATCACCGCTAAATGTATCTACAAGTGTTACTGAGGCTGTCTTATCATCCACAAGTTTAAACTTCTTATCTGCTGCAGTTTGCCATCCCTTAGGAGTTACAGACTCGGATACCGTATACTTAGTTCCCGCCTTTGCTCCCTTTATATAATAGGTAGTTCCTGCTTTAAGCTTTGTGCTTGCAGCTTTCTTGGTACAGTCTGCATCCGTATACACAGTTACGGCTTTTCCGTCTGCTGTCTTTACTTCAAATCTGGCATCAGTAAGCTTACCATACCCTTTGTTTGTTGAGGCTATACGCTTGCAGCTGACCGCACCGGTTTTTGTAACCGAAGTTGTACCGTCTTTTGTAGTATAAGTATTATACTTTATTGTGTTTCCGCCATCTGTCTTTGTTATCTTAAAGGCATGCACTATCGGCGCCTGATACCTGAGCACGGAGATATACTTGCCAAGTGGGGAAGCTTCCATATCTATTACAAGATCATTGGTATCATTTCCGCTTTCCTCACTATCTTCAGAATCTTCTATATCCACTGTAAGGTCATTGACCTGACCAAGATTTCTTACACCCGTCCTTCCCTGACCTTCACCTTCCATGTTTCCATTGCAATCAGCTATCCAGATAGTTCCATCAGAATCTATATCATACACAAAGGCTATATGGGTTCCGCCGGATGCGTTTCCACTTTCATCGAAAGTAACCTTTCCTTTGCCATCAGTGCTGAATAAGAGGATGTCACCTTTCTGCAGATAGACCTTGCCGTTTGATGAGCCAGAGTTCTGATACACGACTTTGAAATAAGAGCTGGATTTCTTTATGGCATTAAATACATCTGACACTTCACAGGATGCAGCTTTATGCTTCGCAGATAAAGTGGATGAATTCCATGCATATCCAACAAGATCAGAACAATGAGCCCTGCCTCCATTTGTGCCATTTAGATGTGTTGACGGACACCAGTTAAGCACCGCTTTTCCATCTTTATATGTCGATGCGAACTCAACACCTGAAGTCGTACCATCTTTACTCAGGAAATCATCTACATACTTTTTCATTGCAGCATAGTATACCGGATCGTCACTTCTATGCTGTCCCTGGATCTGAATAGAAGTACCCTCTATGGTATACGTCTTGTAATCGGCATTGTCCTGAGTGTCCTCTGCCTCTTCTGTACTTTCTGTGTCGCTTTTTGTAAATTTTCCTCCGACAACAATATCCATCTCAGGCATAGTGAACTCAAATACATCATCACTTGTATCGTCTGAGTAAAGTTCAGCGCCATCAGTATCATTGATAACGAAACCGCCAATGGAATACCCATCGTCTGCTGTAAGCTTTACCTCTACAGTATCACCTTCTGCATACTGCTTATCGGTCACACTCTCTGTAGTACCGCTTTCTGAATTGTAAAACTCTACCTGACCACCATCAGCGTCACCAAGTGTTACCGTATAAGATGCTGAATCGTCGGCAGCAGATACACTTACATCAGGGACGAGTGACAAGCACATCGAAAGCGCCATAGCCGAGGCTAACAACCTTTTTCCTATGTTCCTTAATCTTTCCCTTGTTTTCATAACCTACTTCTTCCTTTCTATAATATTTGTCTATCATGAACGCAAAACCTTGCGAAAAGCGAAAATAAAATGGAAATAAGTTCCGTTTAGAGACCTTAAAAAGAAGCAATCCCCAAAGTCCCTCTCAGTAGACAAATATGAAAGAATTTAGAGTACAAAAAAACAGCCAATTCTTTTTCTTGAATTGACTGTTTTATAAATTCAGATCGAATGTTGATTGTGTTTTAAACTCTAAGGTCTGCTTTCTCCACTGGTGGTAACTGTCTTACCGCAATCAAGGCATTCCCATGTAGTCGATACAACAACAGGCTCATCGTGTGACCCGCCTTCGCAATTGTATACTTCAAAAGGTGTATCACCCACCATGATTTTATGCGTACCCGAAGCTCTACAATGATCACTTACACTCATTCCACTTGCAGTAATATCCGCCCCACACGTATTACAATATACATGATCCTCTGTTTCCTGGCTAAGCACTTCCCAGTCATGTACATGCTGTGTGGTAGCTGCCTCTGTAGTGGTCGGTGCTGCCGTGGTTGTTGCCGGAGTCTCTGTTCTTCTTTCTGTCGGTGCTGCCGTAGGTGCTTCCGTGTCTGGAATGTAAGGAGCTTCTGTCGGTGCATGAGTTGTAGTTTCCCATGTTTGCTGCTCTGTGGTAGTGTTTTCAGCAGTTGTGGTTGCCTTAGTAGTTTTCCCTGCTGTTACCTTTTCTGTCGTTTTCTTTTCTGTTGTCTTTTTTTCTGTAGTTTTAGTTGCCTTTTCTGTAGTAGCCTTTGTTGTAGCCTTTGCAGCCTTCTTCGTTGTGGCTTCTGTAGTAGCCTTTGTCGTCATAGCAACCTTATCATTCTTACCCTTTGTACAGCTTGTAAGCGTGAATGCAAGTACGATAGCAACGATTGCTGCAACTGTAACAGATACAATTATTGTAATTTTCTTCTTATCCATTTTCTTTTTCTCCTTTCATTAATTTCGATTATTTCGTTAATATGTATCCTAATGATATATTAACACACCCGGCATAAATATAATTTTTGCACAGAGAAAAAATAACCGAAAACTCCCTGATACGACATTCTTTATACAAAATAAACACAGCTATAAAATCCACCATTACAAGTATAATCGAAACAACTTCCAAGCCTGAGTATACATCATGTGAGACAAGTTGAAAATAGTGAAAAGTGAAAATCATGCATAAAAAAAGGAATGTGGGAAATCCACAGCCCTTTTTTATGGTGTTAGATTGGTTTTATAAGTTGACTTTATCGAACACTTGGCTCAATGGCATTGCCTCTGTTGGCTTACTTCAACATAAGAGGGATTTTCAAATAAATTTATTCAGTAACAATGGTTTTGCATTCACCAGCATATGTAAAACTCTCAGCACGTATACTGTTCTAACACTTTCATCTATAAAGAAATATATCTTATAGTTTTTATAATAGCACTTCCGGATTTCTTGCGCCGCTAATTCTTCATCCTCGTCCAATTCATGCTGTTTAGGCATAAACTCAAGTTTGGCAATGGTGTTACGAAGCCCCATTGCCAATTCTAACGCTGTTTCAGGTGCTTTTTTCTCAAACGCAATATAATCCGTATTATTCATGATATCTTCCTCTGCCATAGGAAGTATCATAACTTTATACATTTGCATTCCTGTACCTACTTTCTAATTCTGCAAAAAAATCTTTGTAATCTCTTCCTTTTTCCTTTTCAATATCACGATAACTGTCCATTACCATCTTACGGACATCCTTCTGGTTCTCTTCTATTGCATCTATAAAATCTGATTTTTTTACTGTTGCTGTTGCTCCCATTGACAACTCCTCCTTTCAAATTATCCAATTTTTAATTCACTTGTTATAATCTATAGTTCCATAGCTTATTTTTTTGTTTTCTTTACATTTATTATAATCTTATTGCCACTGCTTATGCAACAAGATTTCTCCGTATGTTTTTTATTTTACTATTTACAACAAGAGGGAAAATCCACTCTCCGCTATTACTTCTTTCTACATACTTCCAAAATGTCATTGTAAATTTCTCCGTAAAATACAATTTTCACTAAATACAATAACATAAATGCCGATGGAGTGTTTTTTACTAAAGAATATTTCTAAATGACTCAAATTTGAGTATACACAATTAGAATAAAACAGAGTCGAACATAATCATACAAATACAAATAAGGCTCAGAATATTCCACTTTTCATAAAATATCGCTTCAAACACACTCTCTCTTGCTTTGTCATCGTTGTATACCCAAGGCTCTTTACGAAAGTATATCACATCTCTTACAATTCTGATTACAGTCAAAACCATCAATGTCATTAGCAATATAGTCAATATCATATTTTCTTACTCCAATTCTATGTCTTTGTATAATTTGCAAAGTTCTTCGGTGCATTCGTAATTATTATCTATACAGATTTTGTAGACGAGTCTATCATCAAACTTTCCCATTTTAGCATACTCTATGCGCTGTTTGTGTGATGGATGAGTTGAAGTGATTTTGCCCGATCCGTCTCCCCACTTTGCTTCCATAACACAGACAAAGTTCTTTTTAGATAGTTTAATCATTGCTGCACCGCCGTAATCAGCATGCACTTCATTTATCTTACTAATCACCGAATATTTTTTATTTACAGGGAAAGCACTTTTGAAATAATATCTATCCTTTTTGTGAGTTAGTTCATGCCCTAGGGAATGCAGTATCACCATACCTGCTAACTCATCACCAGATTTTTGTCGTATCATCTCACAATACCACTTGCCGATCACTATAAACTTGCCCGTCAATGATAAACTGCATTTAGCAGTCCTATTTCCTGAAAATAGTAATCTGGTCTTTCCCTTATACTCAGTTTCAATCGTATTCCAAAGTTGTTCTACATAAGTTATCGTATTCACACTTTACCCTCTTTTATAATTTTTTGAATACAATAATTATACAAATGATAATACACAAAAGCAATCTGCACAAAGAAATCAGAGGCTGGGTATTTTCGCCATCCTTGAATGAAATTATGCTGTTTACAAATTGCACTATTGCTATTATAACCAATACAACTACAGCTATTATCGACATAACTCTACCTTCTTTCCATCATGGTATAAATATGTCGTTAATTAAATTTTGGACATTCAAAAAAAGGGAACTGAATTCCGTTTATATACGCAAAAAGACACACCCTCTCAGGTGTGCCTTCTTTTTCAGTGTCCATCTTACAGTTAGTCGTTTAATATGGTATATCCATATTTCGCAAAAGCCCTTTTTGCGTAGTCTGGATCAGACTGCAAAAATAGCTCTACTAACTCTGTAACTGTTGTAGGTTCACTTATCTGAGCCTTAACAGTATCTATTGCCTGCTGAGATGCGCCGATACCAACATCCATACTGTCCTCGGACTCAATCAAATCAACAAGCTTCACTTCGTTGATTTGACTTCTTGTTATATTGTCATCTCCTAATGCGTTTACATTGATAACTGCTCCAAACATCATCAAACTCATTATTGCACCTGCTATTGATATTATAATTTTCTTCATAATTTCCTCCTTCTTGAAGAGGCAATAACTGGACACTGAACACCTCTCCTCTTTTTGTAATTATTTGTATCTAAAATATGCAGTTCAGATAAAATAAAAAAAACAGGGTACGCAGAAAGGAAACGCACCCTGCTTGCCTAGATCTGTTGAAATCTAGGCAGGAGACTTAAATGGAAAAATTTTTGACACAATAAATATGAGCAAAAAACATTATCATATTAAATACACAGCGATCACAATTAGTAACCGCTGTGTACAAAACAAGTATAAAAGAGAAGGAATATTATGTCCATGAATTGAATATCTCCCTGGCAGTTCTAGGATCGCTTCCTATACGTTCTGCGCACTCTCTTACAAAATCCCCAAGGTATCTTCTACTTTTCTCTGTATTGTTATCATACCAATACTCACCACTATCACAATTGATACATGAAGGTATAAGGGATTCGTAACATGCTACTGTATACAATCTCTCTGAAATCTCTTTTACAGGAGGAAAACATCTATATTTCCATACGTCTTTTTCCCCTACATAGTTGCAGTTTTCAGAGTATAGCAACATATATCCTTTATGCTTAATATGTACATCATGCTTTCCAGTGTCAAGGGACACATTACCTCTTGTATCCCCTATTGCTATTGATCTATAACCAGAGTCGTCTTCAACCTCAATAATTCCGGGAGTGGAATCTGACCTTGTCATACCCAACATCATAGTCACATCTTCCGTCTTGCAATACTTATCCTCCCTGCTGATGTCTTCGGCAGCGAGTTTAATTAACTGGGCCAGCTTGTAGAAATTCTTCTTTTTTAGGGTATGTTCTACTACTGACTCATTGATCCGTATAATAACAGCTTCATCGTCAACGCCTTCTTTTGCAAGCTCTTTTTTTCGCCTTTTCTGCCTTATAGCTGCGTCACGCTTGTCAGCATAGACACCAAGGATTTCTGGTGGATATTCTCTATCCCTCCAATCCTCGTATACAACATATACTGTATTCATTACACATCCTCCTTTGTATTTTTTATAAAATAAATATGACGGACTCATAAGATACAAAAAAACCTTTGCTCATACTGAACAGATGTAAAAAAAAAACACAGCGAATTTTCGCTGTGTCCTAATTTTCTAAAATTATGTTGATACCTCTACAACCATGTCCAATAATAATCTCTTATTCTTTCTACGGAAAACGCACCTCTCGCCGTATACCATGGTCTTTCTTTCCAAAGCTCAGGGAGACAAACGCATAGACTATGAAGTTCATCACGATCATTCCTTGCTATACACTCTTTTACATTATCCATAATTTCAGACATTCTCATAAGTTCTGGTATATTCCCCTTAATTATGGATCTAAGTGCATTAGTCGAGAATCTTTCACTTCCATATCCCGAAGAAATTACTGTACGGCAAAATGGAAGCTGTACCAAAACTTCCCACTTATTCGTAAGAGCGTCTTTTCCTACGTAGAATGTTATACAATGTCTACGTCCAGAATCTGGCGAACATTTGTGTAATCTCAGTGTCCTACTGTAGCATGGGTATTCCCGTGTGTATCCCGCAGCGATAACGTTTCCTGTGTCAAGAACATACATAGAATCTTTTTCTTTCTGGTATCTATTCACAAGTTTCTTCATATCATCAATTGTGAACGATTCAATGATCTTCCTGGTAAGTTTTTTCTCGTTATAATTTAGCATTACCGGATCATATATGCAGACTTCTACTATCTCCTGGTGGTTTGTAAAGAAATACAAGTATTTCTCTCTTTCTTCTGCAGAAATTTTATATATTAACTTACCCAAGTTATAAACCTGCAGAACACCATTATTCTCATTGTACAAATAGCCATACTCAAAAAAATCATACTTTCCCCAATCCTTATTACTTTGATCCTTTCTAATCCAGCTCAACGTAAACTCAGGATTTGGTTCTTCATCTCCATAGCATGCATGGTTATCCTTTATGATATTATCGACATATCTGTCAATATTACCATCTATGATTGCCTGTAGAATTCTTTTACCATACCAAGATTCGTAGGCATCACTATTCAAATAACCATATTTCTTTACCTTTTTTCCGCATGTAATAACAACATATCCTCTAGTCATAACATGACCTCCTTTTTTTTATTTTCACAAAATATGAATAAGAATATATACAAAATAAAATGGACATACTCTGAATTGTCTTATAGACGATAGACACAAAAAGAACACAGCGAATTTCGCTGTGTTCTAATTCAAAATAATACAATACCTACATCTGCCTTGAGTAAAAATCCTTGATATTATCAATTGTAAATTGATCGCAAGCTGTATACCATGGTTCAATCTCCCATAGATCAGGCAGGCTGACTATTAGACTTTCAAGTTCATGATACTCCTTTTTATTATAATGAGTCTCCAAAATTTTCATAATCTTAGCCATCATCATAAGCTGTTTAGGATTTTCGTGCACTATCTCTCTTATTTTATCTGCTGCCATAGATACACATTTGCAACCCGAAGCAATCATAGCACGGTCATATGGCAATTCTATCATAATATCCCACAAATCATTCTCTATGTTTTGAAAAACATAAAATACAACAGAATATTTCGACATATATAATGTCCACCTATAATTAATGTATTGTGTTTTCCTTGGCGCATTTGAGAATGTCCACGTTTTAATATCATTTACGAGATTCCATATTTCAATATCATTTACGTCGAGTATAAACATATCATCTTTATATTTGTCATACTTATTTACAAGCTCTTTCATATCCGCCAGATTTAATGCCTCAACGACATTTCTAGTGAGTTTGTTTCTATCAAATGATAATTTCTCCCAATGATAGGTATATGCATCTGTGATTTTTTTTTGATTTTTAAAGAAAAATAAATATTTTTCCCTTTCTTCAATGGTTGCATCCACATTATATATAAACTCTCCACGTCTATATATTTTCAAAATACCAGTTTTTTCATCATACAGATAGCCGTATTCACAAAAGGTTGATATACGTTCTAACTTGGTATAAGGGCAACGATAATTATCTTTAGAATCATCTACATACGCATCAATGGTTTTCTCTATTATATGATGTAAAATCGTCCATCCAACACGATCAACTTCAGAATTACTACTTAAGTAACGATACTTTATCATTTTTACTCCATTTGTAATAGCTACATATCCATTTGCCATAACTATGTCTCCTTTTTTTTATATTTAAAAAAATATGAACAAACTGCAAACAAAATAAAAACTCATATTTATAAAGACACAAAAAGGAAGCTACACTCCAAGAATGTCAAAACCCCGATGCATTATCTGATACATCGGGGCTTTCTTATGACAATCTACCTATTTCTTTTAACGATGTGTAACAGCCATCTCCTATAATGATATGATCACAAAGCGTGATTCCCATGATTTTAGAAGCTTTCTCAAGTTCTTCTGTACGTTTAATATCCTGAACAGATGCCTCCGGATCACCTGAAGGATGATTGTGTACAATTATGAAAGCTGCTGCTCCGCACAAACATATCCTTGTAAAGATTTCTCGTGCACCGATCAAGGAGCAATTTGACGTACCATGCGACAACTCAAATACACCTATAAGATGTAACTTTGTATCTAAACACAATATCCATACATGTTCCTCTGCAAGCCTATCTGCATGAAAAACATCACAAAACATTTTGTAGGTACTGGAAGGCGTATTAAACGTATTGATTCCTGGATAATTCTTTGCACATTCTTTTACAAGGACAGTTCTTCTGTCTTCATCATCAAGTTCTATTCTATAGTTCGTGATTCTCATATTTTCTTCTCCTTTTTTTGTTTTGAAAAATATGTACCTTCATTATTCGCAAAAAAAATCCACACTGCGATTAGTCGCAATGTGGATTTATATTAAGCCAGTTCCTTGTAAAACTTCATCAGTTTTGTCACCTGGCTATTGCTAGGAAGTTCCACGTAAGAGGTCTTAATAAGTTCCCTAAGTGTCATAGACACTACTTTAGGCATAACACTTGCATACCGCTTTTTACCGATACACAAAGCAAGTTTATTTTTTACATCATCAGAAAGTGTGATCTCATTATCAAGCACCTTATCAAAGCTATCCATTTCCTCAACGAAACCATCAAAATACACACTCTGATACGATTCCTGAGCTGACTTTCTCTTCTTGCTTATGCGGACCCGCTCTTCCTTATTGCTGCAAAGATAAACGTATCCTTCGCCCACCTTAGCAAGTAGTGTAACCGCATTTTTCACCCCCGGCGTCTCAGAAACGGTTATTCGTATAACCGGTTCAAAAGAATACTGGACAACATTCATTCCAGTAAGAGGCACATAAAGGTTTGTCACTCCATTACTTATCGTCCAATAGCAATCGCTCTCACAGTAAAACAACTGTTGTCTTGGAATTTCCTCAAGAAAATCTTTTATGAACTTCACCTGATCGGTCTGGACAAACTGCTCACTACATACACTCATGAGCGGTTTTATTCTCGTTTTGCTGTCCTCATAAATGACATCAAGCTTTCGATGTTCTGATATCTTCTCGTTAAGAAGCATTGCAGCTCCAATTGGTACAGTCGCAACCGACTTGAAAGAGGCAACAGCATCCGTATATAGTCCGACCATTGCCTTTGCCTGATCAGTGATTGGATATATATTACTTCCATCATACAAAGCAAGTCTTGTCTCAAGGCACCTTGAAAGCTCATAGGGAGTTACGTTCACGTCTAATACTTCAAAGTTAATTCTTCCATTGGCAAGATCCGCATCATCCATTGCACAGATTACATACCTAACTTCTTTCTTTGTAGCCCTAACAAGACACAATACTTCCGGCACAATTGGAAAAGTCATCTCAGTAAACATTTCATTGAGTTTCAGAAAAAGACTTTTTATTCCATGTCCTGTGAATTTCTTCATCTTCTTCTCGGTTTTAATAATCTTCCATTGAACGCTGTCCTCACTATCCTGATTTTTCACAATGTTTATATCTAACGTTTGATTATTAATAAGACATTTCCTTGAATAAGTACCTTCTATAATATTATACAAGGATTCAATACCCTTCCCGCACTTTACCTGGTCCATATTTTATTTTCCTCCTTCTTTTATTTTCATTAAATATGTAGATATAAAGAAGGAAAAAAAATCGGCATGAATCATATTACCCATGCCGATACGAACCGTTACCTTATTCTGTTATATAGTCTATGATGTCTACAATTTGATATATAGTGCTATTTCCTGCATTATCTACATACTCATAACCTTCATTAGTTGGCTCATACTCAACTCTTACAATTGCCTCATCGCCGGGTGGCACAAGTTTCGTTACAATGTCTTTTCTGCATCTGACGGCCAGACCATCCTGAACAATGTAATACGATGAGTTACCCTTCAAACATGCAGCTTTCTTGTTGTTAAGCTCTATGTAATTAACTTTCTCGTACCAACTTGCAGGCTCACTGACTTTTTTCACGCTGCTCTCCTGCGCTATTACAACAAGCCTATTTCCGTCCTGAGAACCATAGGAATCACATGTAGATATCATGATAGTTTTACTATTATCCTTTTCAACTCCAAAATCCCTTGCTGAATTTGCTTTTACTTCGTCCTTATAATCTGCAAATTCCTTGAGTGTTCCAAACTGCGTTTTATATGCATATCCAAGATCCTTTACATGATCTATACTGTATACATCATATGTATGTTTCATACCATCTGGGGTATAAATATATATTTTTGGATCTTTTATACTCTCATCAAGCAACTGCTTAACCTTTCCAAACATCTGCCCAGTATACCCCATGTTATGTCCATATATTATCGTGTTGAGATCCTTGAAATCTTTGTTGTTTTCACAGCTTACAAAAATAGATCCATTGTAGTTATATGTACCGTCATACAGGTGAGTGAGATAATACTCATTATCATCTCCTTTGACAACAGGATAGTCTGCAATATCATCAATCTTTATCCACCCTACCACATCATGACCTCCAAGAGCATCCCAGTCTATTACATCCGTATCCTTCTTTGTCCCTTTGCTCTTTTCTGACTTTTCCGTTGTATTTTCACTGCCGGCATCTTCTCTATTTTCAACTTCTTTTTTTATATGGTCATAGACCTCTTTTGATTCATCGTCCTTTTGAGCATTACTTTTTATAAGGTTCAAGGCGTATAGTCCTATACCAAAGCAGCCTATTAACAAGACACACCCCAATGTTCTGAACAACGCTATCCTCTTTCTGTTTTTCTTTTGCCTTTTTCTCATAATATCAATCCTTTATATACATAATCTCCTTGTCTGGCTTATTCTTTCTTATAAAATAGCTGATTCCTACCCTGGACTCTTCCTCAAGTCCCATAGAATAATTACGATTTTCATTTCGTAATCTATCCCTGTATCCATTGTAGAATACATTTCCATAGTCACTTATACACAGCAAAAACTTACAAATACACTGCCAAACCTTTAAAAATAACATAAGCTCCGCAGTTATGCCTACTATAACATATGCAAGAGCTATTACGGTTTTCCATCTTTCGTCAAACGGCGCAAGCCATACATACAGCATATAAGATGTACCACCTACTCCGCACATCAAAAATGCCACTTCAAAAAAACGGCTCTTGTTTAGAAAATTTCCAAACATATGTATCAACTTTATTGGTGTCAGTAGAATCATAAAAAATCTACATTGCCACTTTTTACATTTATCCATATCGTACAAATGCTCTCTTTCGTAAACATTAAAATGCATATCGTCTCCGACTCTCAGTATATACATATGGATACGATGAACTAGATTCTTCATGGCATAAAAAATATTTATGAAAAACTGCTTTCTCTTTCTCTTTCGCTCCCGTATCCTATCGTATTTCCGTGTCATTCGTTGATCGTATTCCTCATATGTTTCATTGAATCTCGACATACAAAACACCTCCTCTTATATAATAATAGCATATCACAAGTCGAAGCTGTTTTTACAAAAAACTCCGCCGGAATTCCGACGGAGCACAAATTATCTTCTAACATTTCTGGCCTTTATTTTTTGGTATCCAAGATATCCGCCCCCGCCTGCAATACCGAGTAATGCAATAATGCCGAGAGGACTCTTCTTTTTCTTCTCGCTTGAATTTTCCTTATTTACACTTTCTGTACTTTCGCTGCTTTCAGATGTGCCCTCAGTAGATGCATTTTCAGAGCTAGTTTTCTCCGCTTCTTTTTTCTGATCTTCAAGTATATCTCCAACGACCTCACTTGATTCTATTTTTGCTTCTGTAGTTGCAGGACTCCTATCCTCGGTTGTCTGAGGATTTGACAGATCAACCGAAGGAAGCTTTACTTTCTGAGTCTTATTCTCTGTAGCATCCGCTTTCTTAGTTGTTTTTGTATTTTTCTTTCCTGAACCTGTAAGGTTTATAGTTGGAAGAGTAACCCTTGGACTCTGTACCTGTTGCTCAGTAGTCTGTATTTCCTGCTGCCCTGTTACCTGATTATCAATCCGTTTATTAACCTGATTGTCTGTAGATGCAACCTGGTTGCTATTTACACTACTAACCGTTGTAGGCGTTCCTGCATAGTCTGTCTGGACGGTATTATTATCCACTGTACTTGTCACCTTACTATTGCTCTTATCGGAACTCTTGCTTGATACTACATTAAAAGGATTACTTTTTTTGTTGTCAGTCTTTTTCTCACCGTCAGAATCCTGCTTAGATGGGGTTTCCGTTGTACCATCTTCTGTTGTTGTTTGTTCTGTAGTGTTGTTTTCATGTTTTTTCATTTCAGCTTTAGGAACCACATTGATAACAACATCTATATCTGATAACGAGTTGTAATGTTTTTTATCATAAGGAGTGAATTTACATGTTGTAGTAAAACTCTTTGTAGCTGTTATATTTTTTTCAGTCCACGATAATTTTCCCTCGTTGATACCCGGAAGTAATGAATTTGTAAGCTTCGTTCCCTCTGTTACCGTTATAGCTACTCCACCCACATCAAATACACTCTTATTTACCTTTACAGCAATTATTTTTTCCGTGGATTCTATATAATCATATACCTCACTTCCATTGTAAACCGCCTTGTATTTTTTTGTTCCGACATCAAGTTTGCTTTCAGGTTTATCCCACTCCCATCCATCAGGAAGAGATATTGATGATAGTTTATTGTTAGGATAATATGACAGCTCATAACTATCTTCCGGCATCGCTGATATATTCTTCTTGATCTTTTCAACTTCGACTTCAACCGTTGTATATGCCTGAGTATATTTCAGTGTATTTTCAGGTGTATAAACAACGTCAAAGATCATTGTGCCAATCTTGTTTAATGTTTTATCTGCACAGTTCCACTCATATCCCTCAGGAAGAGAAATATCGTACAGAGAACTGCCATACACAGCCTTGAGTGTATCAAGTTTGACTACAAGTGGGGTCTCCGGTGTATGACGATACACTTCTGATTCCGCATCAAAAAAGACATCATCCCGCATCTTCTCAAGCTTTCCGTTATTGTATACATACCAGGCTATATCCGGATCAACATCTCCCGCTGTAAATACATACATAGTGTCATTCTCATCATACAAAATGTCTCCCGGCTGAAGATCATCTGCATCTTTAATAGAGATCTTTGAATATGAATTATCCTTCAGACTGTTCTTGTCAGTGATATTTTTTACAAGCTCAAGAAAATACTCGATCTTATATATACCTTTACTTTCTTCAGTTTCAATCACATAGGCATCTTCGGTATCTGCAGTTTCATATGATTCAGATACATCTTCCTGTTCATATTCTTCAATCTGTTCTGCAGACACAGGATCTACAATCTGTCCTGCATCCTCAGTGGTTTCAGTTGCCTTATCTGATGATATACCCTGAGCATACGCAGACGCAGCCGGAACGCCTGTTAGACATACACATATAGCTGCTGCCGTTATATAAATACGCTTCCTTTTCATAATTTTTACTCCTTCCGCAAGTTTCTTGAGAAAATATGGAATAAAGAAAAACTACCAGTCAAACGGGAAAAGTAAGATAAAATGCGTATCAGAAATTTGTATATAATATAAAAGGAACCGTTATTTTACCTGTTAAGGCAAATCCCGGTTCCTATGTTGTATATTATCATTCAATGAAACTACTAATATGATATGCTGTAGCCCCATGATCCTCAGCGTATTTTATGTATGCTAATACGTCATCTATAAATACGCAATCTTCCATATCTATAAAATGATGATCTATGATCCAGGAGATCATTTTCGTTTTTGAGCCCTTTAAGATCAAACCATATTCAGTATCTATGTCACTTTCTCCTATAAATGGCCGGGTATAAAATGAAAAACCGGCATCGTTTTGTTCATCAGGAGATGAGTTGTGAGCAAAGTATTTAGTAAACGAGTCCCAGTATTCATCTGGCACAAACCAGAACATACCATTAAAATGAACTCTCTTGCAATTTTTCTTAAGCCATATGATTTTGTCCTGCAGTTCAACAGGGGCGACAATAGCCCCACAGATCCATATACCCTCATATTTGGCTTTGCGAATAGTCTTAATTACTGTTTTCAGTGGCCTGCTATGTAGAAAGACATGATCTTCTATCTCTTTCTTAGTCTGACCATTAACTGTGCCATCTTTTGCACTTACATGGCCATTGTAACGATATTCAGCTAATGTACCATCAATGTCAATGAAAATGCATTTACCTTTCAGTGATTTTTTCAATCGCTTATTCATTCGATTCCTCCTTCGCAAAGCACCTGTACGCTGTGCTTTAAATCTTAACAACACTCTTCATTTTTATATCTGGACCTGGATCATCAACAAGTTTTTCGATAAAACACCCCTCCCATTTCACTTTACGAAAAGAGAGGGGCATCTTAATTATAATGACATGTGGGAAAATTTATGTACGATCAGGAAAGGCTATTCTCCGTAATTGACAATGGCGCTATCGACATAATCAAGCATCTCTCTTAATCTCTCAAAAGTCTCAAGCTCATTTTCAGTAAATGTCTTCTTCTTAAATATGGAATCAGCCCATTTATTAACTCTGTCTATGTCTTTATTTGCAGCAGTAACTACTGAACTTCCGGTCTTAACATTTGTGCTGATTGTATTCAGTATTATATCATCAGGAACATCACTAACATAGTCCTCGATCGCCTTTCTCTGCTTTTCTCCTCTAGCTATTGCCAGTATTTCCCTATAATCCTTTTCATCATTAACTGGCTCGTCCTCTGGATCAGATAGATCATCATAAGAATCCTCATCCGATTCATCATCATTGAGATAAACCGAATCCTCATAGTTAGTTACCATCTTTTTTATTTCCTGTGCCTCAAAGTTATTCACAGGATGCGGTGTCGCAGTCTGAGGTACAGGAGTTGCAACTGGTGGTTCAAGTTCAACACTTCCTTCAATGTTACCACCGGTCTGTAAAGTAGCAGCGCTTTCATCTACTTTCTTTGATTCTTCAATCTCTTTAAGAGCCTTCTTTGCTTCACGTACTTCCTGGCTTGTCTCCTTAACAACCTGAAGGAGGCCTTTCTTTGCAACTCCGTCTTTGATCGCATTCGCTACAACATCCTGAGTTTTTCCCGGAAGTTGTGAAAGAGCTGCACCCTCTGCTATCGAAAGCTGCTTGTCCAAAATAAGCTGCTTCGTGCTATCAGTACCCTTATCGAATATAGCAACATACATTCTTTTATATCTATCAGATTCCCGCATACATTTACCCATGATAGATACTATCTCTTTTTCTTTTATCTTGCCACTCTCAGCCATCTTTTTTAATATGCTGACAAGTTTGAATCTATGTTTATCTTTGTCGGAGCTGTCTCTTGTTTCAAGATTTGCAATCTCAAGCTCAAGCTCCTGTATCGTCTGATCGGTGTCATATCCATGTACGACATAGCAAGGAACCTTGTCAAAACTACCATCATAATCAGGATCTTCAATACATTTCTTCATTCCGGTGTATCTACGTTCTCCGGAAATTATAGAGTATTTGCCAGATGGATAAGGTCCGATGACAGTCAAAGGTGTAAGCAATCCCACACTTTTAAGCGTTCCCACCATGTCTTCAATGGCGGTTATCTCATACGAGTTAAATTGTGATGGTTCAAGATTACCAAAGTCTACAAATTCTAATTTTCTTTCGTTCATTCTTTCTTTTCCTCCTCTTTGTTATCTGTTTTTTCCCTGTTGTTTTTGATACATAGATCTATGATAGAGATCAAAGCTCCAAGTGGTATGAAAATCACTTGAAAAATAAGCCATGCATCATAGATTTTTGAATACCATTCCATATTCATGCTTTTCTCCTTTCATATGAAATATGGTATTATTTGGAATTTTTGTTCCGTTTTTCCATTTTATCTTACCACATGACCTAATATCATTATTTTTGCACAAGAAATAATGGCAGCAGAGAAAATCTTTTATATTCTTTCGTGTTAATGATCGCTGTGTTTATTGCAGATCCGACATTATATATAGTCACTTTCCTTTTCGCTCTTGTGACTGCAGTATACAGGAGTCTTCTACTGAGCATATTTTCAGATGTACTTTGAAGTATTATATGTACATCATCAAAACCACTTCCCTGCGACTTATGAATCGTCAGAGCATACGCAAGATCCATATCCGACATACAATCCCTTTCGATTGTTAGTGTCCTGTTCTCGCCTAAAGAAACAATCAGACACCCATCCTCGATTCCTATAATCTCCCCAATATCTCCATTTACATATCCCGCTGTATAATTATTATCAGTCATTACGATCTTATCATGAAGCCTATAATCTACATCACCGTAAGACATCAATACATCACCTGAATGTCCCTGAAGCAACTTATTCAGATACCGAGTTCCATAATCCCCATATGCTTTAATAGGGCTTAAGATGGTACTTTTTAAGGTCGTCGCCGCTTTAACTGCATTCACAGCATCAATATCTGAAGAGAAATTACGTACAATAAACTTGTCATCGTAATCCAAGCTGCAGATACCTTGATTGATTTTACCGGCACTTGTACATATCGTTCCAGACTGCCGGAGAGCTTCCCGAAGTCTGTACACCTCTATTACCCCAGAATTGATAAGGTCATGCAGAATATTTCCATATTCAACGCTTTGCAACTGATCCTCGTCACCAACAAGCAACAATATACTTCCGCTTTTTATTCCCCCAAGCATTGTTGCAAAAAGTTGAAGTCCGCACATCGACATCTCATCAACTACTACAAAGTTCTCAGGAACCGGCTCATTTAAACTCCTTCCACGAAGTCTTTCATCATATGGTGTTATATCAAGCATCCTATGGACGGTTTCAGCCGTCTGCCCACACGCTTCCTGCATAACCTGGGCTGCCATTCCAGTTGTGGCCGACAAATGACATGCTTCGCCATAATACTCCATGAGTCCTTTTATTACCGCCGTTTTTCCGGATCCGGGAGGACCAGTGAGTATTTTAACCCCAGTTGTAGTTATCGCTTTAAAAACTTCCCTTTGTTCTTCGTTATATTTTATTCCAAGTTTCTCTTCTATATCTTCTATGGATGATGCAGGAATAATTTCTTTTCTATTTTCTTCCAGTCTCTTTATATTTCGAACAACTTTCTGCTCCTCTTCCCATATAGAATTAAAGTACACATATATCTTGTCTCCTACTTTATGGCATGCCATATACTTATCAAGTTGTGTTATACAGCAATAAAGAAGTGACCTTGAAAAGATATCACTTACCACAGGCGCAGCCGAATACATTGATATCCTTCTATTCACTATATTAAGCAGTCTGCCAAATTCACAACACGAATCTCCGCATTTCCTTGTAAAGTCAAGTGCGTCATATGTAAATCCACATAGCCTTTTCAGGCTATATTCGTCACGTAATCCATTATCCCATGCAAACATCTCACTAGCGGTTATCGGGATACCAAATCTAAGCAGTGTAAGGTACGGATTTTTTTGGATATCCTGCAGCGTGATTCTTTTCTTACACAGCATTTCTATCTTTCCAATATCAACTCCATAGCCTAAAAGTTTTCTCACCATAAGTTCCTGCAAAAGTATATTACCAACCCTTGCATATATCTTTTTTACTGTATTTTTTGCATTGATAAACCTTGTGATGGTACGCTCATCTGCAGTATTATCAAGCACCGCCTGTATCGTCTTACTAGGAATTAAACACTCCAATATTTTTTCACTTTCACCACCACTTGCTACATAACCAAGCAGATTATTATTTGTAGCTTTTGCTATCTTATCAATTTTGGACTCAGCTATGCCATTATCTATAAAAGTTATCAGCTTGTATACCTGATCTCTATTACCCGAAGGAATTATGCAGCTTTCAGCCTGGAACACATCGCCATCAAACTTTCCTTTTAGTTGTACCGGGATTCCTTTTACAAATATTCCGATTTTTCCCTGACATTTGACAAGTCCGCTTTTTGTCTTATACCCCCCATTTGGAGTAATCAAAAAGGTCGTTTCTCCTGTTAAAAGGTTTCTTGATATAGTCTTGTAATATGTACCCTCTAACATAACATCACCTCTCGCTAGTTTTAGTCATATTTAATATATCACAATGAAAATCTGAATTATTTTTTCACAAGGAAGGACAAAATTATGGAAGATATATGCTATGAATACGATGAACTCTTGATAGGAAATAGAGAGAACTTCTCTCGGGATCTGTTCTATGGAGTTGAACCAGGAGGATATAATGAAAGAATGGCTTTTGAATGTATTCGATACGCCATAGAATCGGTACTTAATTGGAATCCGGATACTGCTGTACAGAAATTTGACAGTTACATAATCCGGACTATGAGACTTGATGGACTTCTAAGATATATTGACTTTCCACCAGATCTTGAATTTGGTGATGCCAAGTATATCTTATCTAAGCTATATCCAAGTAAGGTAAGGATCAATCAGCAGTCGCTTACTATTACTACACTTACCGATGTTCTCGCTGGCAAGAGAGCGCAGTTTCCAAGGGATTATTTTATCGGTCCGGAGGGATTTATCAGATATTGTTATTGCATCAAATACCTCATTGAGGTATATGTACCTTTTAGCAGCATCCCTGATATATACGAATACTTTATGTCGTCAAAAGGAAATAATTTTTTATCGACATATAAGCTTAAAATTCCTACATACCAGTACAAGTTAAACATATTTGACGCTATACATAAAATTACAAGAAATAATCCTAATGGGGATTTATATTACAATTATTACACGTTTTTAAAGAAATACAATCAGATCATTAAAGAAGAACAAACAGAGCAGAAATAAAAAACGGAACTTAATTCCTTTTTTTTGATAAAAAATGAAAATAACAGAAAATCGCCTCCACAAAGCAGTGCTTCGTGGAGGTCGTTTGTCTACAGCCTGAGACTGCATACATATTATATGCAGTCTTTTCTCTCTTTTAACACTTATTTACTATTGCCCCTGCCTTTTTTATAAGAGCAAGCTCATCTCTCGATAACATCCTCTCAACAATCCTCGGAATTTCCACCTTAGTCAGTTTTCCGTCTCTTATTAGATATCTACAACAAATTCTCACTTTTATATCACGATCATCAGAACTGCTATTTAATATTTCCGTAAGCCTATTCGTCGAATTTTCATTAACAAGATCTGCGAAATAACACTCACCACTAGCTTTTATTATAGTCATTTTTTTTGCAAAAAACATGCCATATAAGTATGTTCCGGTCAGTTTCACTACTTTAAATAGCAAGTCATCTGGATTTGATATCTGATTTCTAAGCATCGAATTAGTACGGACACGCAATTTTTCGGCTTTTCCTCTAAAATCCATGGTGTAAATATACTGGCCGTATTTATCCCTTGTCTCAACTACTGTTGTAGCATATCCGATTATGCTGCAGTTCATATTCTCTTCAAGGTTTTTATAGCTTACACAGCCATATTTACTGTCATCTTGAAATCCGGTTAAAGGATCATATGTTATGACAGTTCCAAACAGCTCTAACTCCCGGTTGAGGTTGTAGCCTATATCCTTGCCCTTTTCAAATACCGTTGAATTTACAAGAGATAAAAGTTCAGACGGTGATGATTCTTCTGATCGGAACATAGCTAAGCTTTCTCTCTTATAACCCATTGAATCAAAAACGCCCGCATTTGATAGTTTCTCGAACATACTATTTAGTATAAGCTTTGCCGTCTCCTGTCCATCCTTTAAGTATACAGACATATTGCGGATCAAGAAATCCTGCACCGATTCATAATACCCACCTTCTCTTCTCCTTTGTATGATCACATCTATCAACGGTTTTGCCGAACCTCCGATGCCTTTTATTCCAGACAAACCATACCTTATGTTATCATCCTCGATTACACACTCGTAATATGACATGTTGATATCTGGTGGCAGCAGCTTTATGTTGTAATTCATACAGTCTTCTATCATAGGAGCATATTCATCCTGATCCTTGTTATTGAACATGGCACAGATATATTCTGTAGGATAGTGGTATTTGAGCCACGCAGTCTGATATGACACATATGCATATGCTGCTGCATGTGACTTGTTAAATGCATATCTCGCAAATTCCATCATTTCATCGAATAATTCATTTGCTACGTTCTCGTTTATTCCTCTATTTGCACAGCCTTCTATATTCCGGTCTGCATCCCCATGGACGAATGCTTCACGTTCCTTTTCAAGAACTTTTACTTTCTTTTTAGACATCGCTCTTCTAACGAGATCCGCACCGCCAAGGCTATATCCTGCAAGTTTCTGAAAGATCTGCATGACCTGCTCCTGATACACTACAGCACCGTATGTTTTACTTAATATATCTTCAAGTTCAGGTGTTTTGTATGTTAATGGAATCTCGCCATTTTTCACCTTGATAATATTGTCAAGATACTGCATAGGGCCTGGTCTATAACAAGCAACAAGCAGTATAAGATCTTCAAAACATGTTGGTTTGAACTGCTTGAGCATTGATTTCATACCAGGTGACTCAAACTGAAATACTGAATTTGTTAAACCCACTGCATAGAGATTTTCAAAAACCTCATTTTCAAATGGGATATTTTCAATATCAACGTCTATTCCTCTGTACTTTTTAATATAACGTATGCAATCAGATATACAATCAAGCGTGCCAAGTCCAAGCACATCCATTTTTAGGAGTCCCTTTTCCTCTGCCACTATCATATCGCATTGCGCAGCCCATACGTTCTTATCAGTATTGTATGCAAGCGGAATGTAATCATTTATATTATCATTGTCAGATATGATTACCCCACCGGCATGTACTCCTGTTCCTTGAAGCTTTCCTTCGATGAGCTTTGCATGTTTCCAAATTATACGTGACTCTTCATTTGACTCGATCTTTAAACGCAAATTCTCTTCACATTTAGCCAAGGTCATCCCCGGTTCTTCCGGAATCTGATCAGATAAAGGCAATGTATATTTCTTGAGATATGATCTGCACATATAATCATACTCTTTTTTAGGTAGATTTGCATACTTTTGGGACGCTCTATCTCTTCCCGCCATCTGTATAGAGGCTTTAGCTGCATATGTATTTTCAGTAGCAATTGAGCAAACCGCCCTTTCTCCGTATTTCCACTTTAAATACCTGATAAGCGTTGGTCTTAGTCTTGTAGCAATATCTGTATCAATATCAGGCATAGATACTCTCTCCGGATTTAAGAATCGCTCAAACAAAAGACCATAGCGCAAAGGATCAATGTTTGTTATTCCTATGACAAAACAAACAAGAGAGCCAACGGCTGAACCTCTACCTGGGCCTATTCCTACACCCTCTTCAAAGCCCTCTCTATTGATCCATTCATGTACAAGACTATAATCCTCTGGTATATCGTCTATGCGGTCCTTAGGAATTTTGCCAAGGATTCTTCCTTCACGGCAAAAATCCTCTACCACCTTATGATAATCAACGTATCCCATATCAGTCATGATTTTTAATTCATGTTCCATTCTTTTCTGATATTCGTCCGTCCATTCTTTAATCTTGCCTTCTGAAAGCCTTCTCTGTATCCCTTTTTGGATCATAGACTCAAATGATACATCACTATTAACCGTTGGATAGTGTTCTTCTTTCGGAAACTCTACATTGCACGCATTAAGAACTCTTGTGTTAAATATAGCCTCGTATACAGCCTCTTTATCGACTACTTTCATCAACCACTCAGCAAGCTGTGCATCGGTCTTGACAAATAGCTCCCTGTCTGCATCTGTAACATCCTGTGCTTTACAGATCATGTTGTACCTAACGATTCTTCTTGCCTCTATGCTATCATCAGAATTATCTTTCATGTGTGCATCGTTAGCTGCAATAAGAGGGACGTCCTCTTCTCTTGCAAGCTTTACAAGAATCGGCATCACATAAGCCTCTTCTTCAATACCGTGATACTGAAGTTCAATAAAAAAATTAGAGAATACCTTTTTATACCACTGAATTTCTTCTCTTGCCTTTTCATAAAGTACATCTTCATCATATAACTCCGTGGAGTCTACGATCTTTTTTGCTTTTATATATGAATCAGCATGCGGTTTACTCAACTTCATCTTTTCTGAAAGAACTGACAAATTGGACTTGAGTGCAGCAGTTTCTTTCTCAATTTCTGATAATATTGTCTTTGCATTCTTTAAGAGTCCTTCATCAGTTTCAATCTGTTCTTTGAGAGCCTCGAACCCACTCTCTACATCATCTGCAAAGAAACTTAGCTGTGTATCTTGTTTCTTTTTTTCTTCTAATTGAGATAATCTGTATTTGTTTCTTTCAAGTTTGCTTATAAAACCCTTTCCTATATATTTGGTATACCGTTTTTTTTCGTCTCCAAGGACAGCGATCCTCGATTTAATATCAGCAATATTTTTCTTGCATGCGTTATACTGGTTGTACACCGCTTCATACCGCTCTATCTTCTCCAAATCCTTACGTATACCTTTTCCTATCCTCTTATTTGTTAATAGAATAGTGCTGATTGTACCCTGTATACATGCTGAAGTTGCAATCACGTCTTTATTACCTGCAAAAAAATGTTCACACATCTCTTTGGTCATTATGGCGTACTCTCTAGTAGCCGTCTTGATCTTTTTCCTGTACAGATTTGTATTTGCTTCTCTCATAGCATGTGATATATCAACATAACCCTTATAATTCATAGCTATCAGTATCATGTGACATCTATCTTCTCGATATGTTTCTACACCTGGAATAGTATTTATATTATACTTTGATCCACTCTTCATAAATGGCTCTATTCCAAGCAGTGTCCCGTGATCTGTAAGTGTTACATTTCTACTGCCTATTTCTACTGCTTTTTCGCATAGATCATCAGTTGATTGTGTAGAGTCAAAAATACTATACATGGAATGTACATGTACCAGATTGTTTGTAACCTGGCTTAGTTCTTTATACATTTCTGCAGGATCACTGCATTTAAAATATTTGCCTATATGCCTGAATGATCTATCAACCCATTTTTCCATACGTATATCTCCTTTTCGATACTAACCAAAATATCGAACAAATTTTATCTCCTATTGCAAAATATTATACAACAATGGATGTTCCTTATTTTTTTTGCAAAAGAAATACAGGTCCTAAGATAGAACCTGTATCTCTATGCTACTGAAATATATCATTGTAGCTATTTATCTTACTGTTAGGTCTTATGCTATTTACATACACATTATCTGTGTCATTTGTATTTGCATAAGCATCAAGAAGCATTGAATTGCCAAGTAAATTCACCTTCGTTGCTTCACATGCACCTAAGAACATTTCTTCGAACTGATCTACGTTACAGTCAATATAAATCTCACCCGATAGAACCTGGCAATTAGAGAAACATCCTGTAAGAGTCTTAACAGTATCCGGTATTGTATAAGCAAAATTATTTAGCGATACATCTCCGCTGAATGTATTCTCCATATACTTAACAGTGCTCGGAAAGTCAGATATCTGCTTTAGATTTATGCATCCAAGGAATGTCGAACGCATGCTTACAATACCGTCTTTGAGCGTACAACTTGCAAGTTTCTGGCAATTCTCATACATACTATCAATAATCGTTATCTTTTCCGAACCAGACATATCAGCACATACTTGAAGATCAGTACAATCCTTGAATGTTTCCTTTGTTACTCGGACATTTTCAGGAATTATATTTGCATTTACAAGAGAAGAACAACCACTATAAGTTCCTCTCATATTAAGCAAAGCATCGTCCCCTGTTACATCAGCAGCATTTTTCAGACTTGTGCATCCGGCAAACGTCCTTATCATTGTTCTTATTGATGAAGGAATTTTATCTACATATACAAGTGATGTGCAATTTTCAAATGCATAATTCAAACTTGTAGGCCTGACTCCATCGTCAAATGTCACAGACTTGATCTGAGGCACCGACTCCGCTTCAATCCCCTTATCTGCCCACCACTCTGTAAGCCATGGGTATTCCTCTTCGTTCCATACAAGAACATCCCCTTCTCCTTCATAACAGAATTCACCGTTGCTGTACAACACTCCAACGACGTCCGCAGCATTCGGGTATCCACATTGGAATCCAACTATTTTATCTCTCTTATTTGGCACTTCCATTTGGCAGTCATATTCTTTCTCACCATCCATGTACGAAACCTTTACAGGAGTTGTTTTTCCATACGGATTCACGAAATTTTGACTTAGCTTTATATTATCAGAAGTAATCTCTATATCAGTCTTATTACCGTTCTCTCTTATCGCTGTCAATGTGAAAGCATCAAGATTTTCGTCAAAAGGTGTACTTGTGTCAAATTCCGTATCACAAGAAGCATCTATTTCCTTTATCGGTGATTTTGATTCTATATTACTTTTAACTGAACCGACCACCTTAAGTACAATAAAAAGCAATATAACCGCACCAATTATAATTGCAATCTTCTTTTTTTCCTTTATCAACTCGACGACAGAATTTATACCTCCGGTTATCTTGTCGATAATGTCATTTATAAAATTCACCTGACATTTCCTCCCTTCTCAAGTAATAGAATCATTTTCCCGCGTTCCTTTTCCAGTACTTCATCATGTAAGGTTTCTATATCATGGCTTGAAAAAGTATCTTCTATGATTGCAAAGGCTGTCTGATAATCCTTGAGGCAGGAAAAATACAGATAATTGACAGCTTTGCTTAACGTCTTATACTCCTGCGTATTCGTCCTGAAAGAGTCGCGAATACTCTCTAAGGTAGATCTAACATCACTGTTGCCATATGAAGAAGAAAATAACTGGTAATATTTTTTACATCTCTGCTGCCGCTTAATCGTATTCATTACGCCTGTTATTATGATAAACACTATAAGCACCACCGCAAAGAGAACAATGTTTTGTATGTTCTCTGAACTCATATATATCTCTCCTTTCGGTTGAGGAACCATGCTTAAATAACGTTATCCATTTTCTCCAATATCTCCATCACAGCTTTAAGAGGATCGTCAAAGAAATATTTACATATAACCTTATTGCCATCTGCGCTTACTGTATATGAAACCCTAATATTCTCCTGAGTCCAATCTTCGGTCTCCTTTCGGTATTTTAATGCTTTCTTCACACTCTTTTCGCTGTATATGACATTTTCATCAAGATCAATGTTGATGGAACAACCATTTCTTTCCCCATTTAATATGAAATTACCGCTTGTAGGAAATACCTCGACATCAAGGCCTATTTTATGTAGATCCTGTTTAATACTCTCAGCTTTAGACTTCAAATCTTCTTTTCCTGACGCATCCATTCCATATACAAATTCATTCCCGGATGCATTGTTCTTCATGTTAGTGATTTCTTCATTAAGGCACCTTATCTCATTCTCCTTTTCGGAGAGTATGTGCTCCTTTTCATCTAATGATGTCATTGCAACGTCAAGATCGCCTCTCACCTTTTCAAGTTCTGAGCCATATGCCCTTATCTCACTTTCAAGATCTGTTATTCTCGCCTTGTCTGCGCCTGCACTAAGCTTTTCTACCTCATGTCTACTCTTTTCAAGGTCATTTTTAAGATTCTCTATTTTCCTGTTTGCTTCTTCTAACGCAGCCTGATCAATATTACTTGAAGAATTTGTATCCGCCAAGAGCCTTTCTATCTCGGCATTCCTATCATCAAGTTTATTCTTCAATTTGTCGATAAAATTATCTTTCTTTGCATACACCTTTTCAAGTCTATGAAGTTTTTTCTCAAGATCTGTCTCGTTATCTGCAGGTGCTGTTGGCTGCTGCTTTGCTTCAAGATCGGATATTTTGGCAGAAAGCTCCGTTATCTGCTCAACAAGAGCATTTTTTTCTTCCTGTAGTCTGTTGTTTTCAGCAGAAAGATTACTGTCGGAAGATATTGTATTCTCCGGAGTACCAAACAGCTCCGCCTTTTCGCTGATGTCATTTTCCCTAGCCCTTAAGGTCTCCTTTTCTATTTTAATCTTCTTTTTTTCAAACTCCATGCGCTTCTTTTCAGAGAACATTTCGTTTATTTTTTCTTCAAGTTCAGACTCCCTTCTGTCGCATTCAGACTCTCTATGTGCGCATTTTTCAACAAGCTCAGCCTCTTTCTTTGAAAATTCAGATTCAAGTGCTGTACGTTTCTCCTGATACTCTCTTTCAAGAGACTCCATCCTAGATTTATGCTCACTTTCAAGATCCTCTATTTTTTTATTGCAACTGTTTTCAAAGAGAATATTTTTTGTTTTGTATTCTTTTTCAAGAGTTTTCTTCTTTTCCTCAAACTCATCCTCTAAAATGACAGTCTTTTTTATGTACTCATCTTCAACTGCTTTGGCATGCTCGTTTGCTATTTTTTCCTGTTCCTTCACAGAATCTGCATATTTGTTGAGTGTTGCTTCACGTTCATTCATCTGCGCAGTTCTTTCGGCGAAAATTGCATCTATTTCAGCATAAGCAGCATCTATCTGCTCCCTTATAGTACCGGGGAGTGCAACTCTATCATTTGACTTATGTACATCCTTATGTACCGGCTGAGCCTGTATAGGCTTAGATAAGTTTGACTTTTTTTTATCTGGTCTCGGTCTTGAATTATTTTCTCTCGATCTTGAATTATTTTCAGGAATATTAATCTCAGTCATAGGAGCGCTCTTTTTTACCTTATCTACAACTTTTGAAGTTACCTCTTTGTCAACTTCTTTATTATCATAATATCTTTTAATCTCTGCCTCTTCCTCTCTTATGAGACGGAGCTCCTCCTCGATATCCTCTGTATCATCCATTGTTATATTAATTTCATCACTTTTCTCTGAAATATCACTACCTGCATTAGCATCAACAGTCTCTGTTACTACAGGAATGCTTTCAGTTTTGGATTCTTCTTCAGTAATTTCTGTTTTAGGGTTCTCCTGAATGCGAATGTCGGAAGTTGTATGATTGAAATCATCTATATGATCATCTATGACCTTTAAAAGCTTGTCTAAATTCTCGGCTAAATACTCGCTTTCATTCCCAGGTGCAGCATCCGTAAACGAAATAGCTTTCTGAATTATAAGCTCGTCTGTTTCTTCCTGAACTATATTTATATAGTCGTTGTCCTTGCACATTTCATCCGCTATATTTTTTCTATTAGTATCTTTCGCCACGTTATATTTCAGCTGAGCCTTAAGTGTACCTACATCACCATTCTTTCTAACTTTTACTTCGACTTTTATATCCCCATACATTTTGTACTTAAGACAATAACTTATCTTGTTTTCGGTCACATCCACATCACTTGCATTTTTGCAATTTGCAATTTTGGCTTTAAGATAATCAACAATCCTGCTTTTTTCATCTAAGTTCATAATTACACTATCTCCTTTTCCTTTGGCTTTACATTTGCGACAACATCATCCTTATTGACATTACATATGTTGCAATACACATCAAATGCCTCTTCAGGAATAGGTATCTGTCCACGTTCCCACCTGCTGATAGTTGCCTTGCTTACTCCCATAGCAGCGGACATATCACTTAAAGACTTGTTGCTGTTCACTCTGGCTGCTCTCATCACTAATTTCAAGTTCATTCTCCTTTCTAAAGGCACCCTTTTTTTATTTTCGTGAAAAATATGAGATTTTTTCTCATGCCACATACAAAAAAAGACAAGGGTTTAAATACCCCTGTCTCTTTCTTCATTAAAAACATCGTCTCCAAGTAATCTTTCAAGATATGTCATCCGCTTTTCAACGATATTCTTTGTTGCTTCACGAATATTATTCTTCTCCTGTTTACTTAGATATTTCTCAAGTCCTATGAACCTCAATCTAAGAAAATTATCAAGATAAATCAGATTTTCCTGTTTTTTCCGTTCCTCAGGATTCATCGGCTTGCTGTTCATGTCTTTATAATACGAAGGACAACCCATGATCTCATAAAGCATATCATAAGCTTCCCCAAAACTTATATTTTCCTTAAGTTCCAGATATTCCTTAGTATTAAATTTTCTCATGCACACTTTACAATAGCAGTAATTTTGTCCTCTCCTTGTAAAGCAATTCGACTGAGGGTGATTTGTCCCCTCATATTTACTTTCATGCTCCGGACAAAACAAGAATGTGTATCTACCCTTCGGAGTTGTTCTATACCCTCTGGCATATATAACATCCAGCATTTCAGACTCAGCAATGAGTCTACTGTGATTATTAGCCATATGATATACCTCCTCCTATGCCAGATTAAGTTCAAGCTGTTCTGCCTTCTTGTTAAGCAGCTCTGTTTTCCGGGAACTCTGTCTTATGAACTGAGGATAACCTGCATATTCTGTATCAACCTCAACCTCAAGATTCATTGGAACTATACCATACCCGCTTGTTTTCCCGCTCTGTACAGCATCTACAAGCCGGTTTATATTCTCTTGGTTTAAGTTTCCCTGCAGAAACAGCACTTTATACAGATTAGCGAACTGCCTGCAGGAATCAATATCAGAAAAGAAAATCCTTGTCTCCGGATCATTTGTAGGAATTCCTACTGTTGCAAGTATCATCGCAAGTGACGAACTCTCCTCACTTGCAAATTCATCCATACCTGATCCCATAATCATATTTATTAACCCTTTCATATATACATCCTCCTTTTATTTTTTTATTTAGAATAAAAATGGTATATATGAGGGTAGAAAAAAATTATCGGTCAGCCATGTCCTGAAGCTTTTTAAGCTGTTCTTCCTTTAATATATCTTCATCCGTTCGATATCCAGAGAGATATTCAATGGAATATGGTGTAAACTGAGTGCCAACAGCTTCCTTGGTATATTCGCTCTTGCACGCAGAACAGACTAACTTAGCTGTGTACCATTCATTGTGGATGAATCCATCCATAAGTATCACGGACTTTTTCATCAAATACTTAGCATCCCACTCTGCCTGCTCGCCATAACTATAAACCCAAGGATAATCGGCATGCTGCTCCGCCTGTTCTTTTACATAATATTTTCGGTCAACGCCCAACCCATAACGGCAGAGATTTCCGGAAGTAGTTGCGATAAACTGAGGCTCTGTGACAAGCGTACCAACTATAAGAGCCTGATTCGAATTTTCCTGATAGTTTTTTATCAGCAAAGAATCAGGAGTCTCCATCTTCTCATCATAGAACTCTGTGTATGATCCAAGTCTTGTCACGCTCTGTGGATAGACAAACGTAGACACAGCATTGTCTTTATAATTTAGAGCTCCGCAAACAGGACATATTGAATTGCGCTTCGTAGGAAGGACCATAAATACACCCTTAATATCCAAAATATCAAAATGCCTGTATGTCTTAAATTTAGACATAAGATTCTCGCCAGAATAATAGACGATTACTTCACAGTAACGATCCCCACTATAACCATCAGCATCTCTTCGTGTCGTCTTTAAATTCATTAAAATTTTCTCTTCCCCCGGCTTACCCTCATTTATTATTTTGGGATCTGAAGTTAGATATCCTATAAGTCTCACCTGATTATGCGTTGCCATATATGTAATCTCCTTCCGAAACTTTGTTTTGTGATTTATCTGAATTAAATATGGATAAAATTACACTCGACAGTACAAAATACCTGAGCACCCTACTGTGGAACAAAGTTCCGATACACAAAAAGGAGCTGTCTTTTTTTGAGACAACTCCCTCTTATCATAGTTTTTATAAATCAAGATCCTCCTCGTCAGGCTCGTTCAATTCATCAATGTCTTGAGCATCACTTGACTGGGCACTTTCAACATCACCCGTTTCTTGCTGAACATCCTCTTCTAAATCATCAAGCATGTCCTCATTTATAAAATCCTTCTTCTCCAAATCACCTTCTTTTTCCGTGCGTGAGCTTTCGTTGTTACACGCATTTGCAAAATCAGTTAGATTTACATCAGCATCTCGCTGATCATTTGCGATTGTCATGTCATTAAGCGTCTTTTCCGGTGCAGTTTCCTTCTTACCAACGATTTCCGTAAGTTCAAATGCGGTTTTCTTCGGAGCAGGTTCAGTCTCGTTTTTTTTCGGAGTTGGTTTGGATTCGGGTTTCTTTGAAACAGTTTCAGGTTCGGGGGTCTTCGAAGTATTCTCTATATGTTCAGAGCTACCATGAACATTTTTATCGACCTTTTGATCAACCTGTTGTTCTCTTTTATGAGGTTTTTTAAGCCATTCAGGTATGTGAGGAGGCTGAATATTCTCATTGGCCGTTTGAGTCTTTTTATCTTCGCCATTATATGACGAAGCTTTGGTCTCGCCATTTTCTTTAGAAACCTCTTCAACAGGATTAGAACGCGTATTATCATACTTGCGTTCATACTTTTTATCCATAGCCTTTGCACTGCTGTCAATAGTGTGAAAATACTTCTCTCCACATTTTCCATACACTCCTTCACAAACTCCAAATGCATAAGATCCAAGATTTTCCTTCTGATCACCATGTATGATTGATTCCGCCGGTATCTTTCCCACTTCATGACTAAGTTCGCCCTCTTCTATCCGAAATGATATTGTTCCATTCTCTTTATCGTAAACAGAACTCATAGACACCGTATTCCCATCCTTGTCACGGCCTAGATAAAGATGGCAATATGGACTTTTCGGATTAGGTTCTTCTGCAAGCGAAAGTTTAAAGGCACAACCCACTATACAGGACTTAACCGCTGCAGAAATATATGCCTGCGTCTGCTCGCTCGGAGATAATTTTGTTGTTATAACTGAGCCTTTTGATTCAATCTCTACATTTACCTGTTTATCACTGTGAACATATTTATCATTTTTGTATACCGATTCAAATACTTTTTTCTCTATATTTCTAATATTTTGCTGAGTTACTGGTATTTTATCATCGCCAATCGTCAAGATCTTATGGCCATCTTTCGATCTACCATCAGTATTCATCTCTATTCCTAGTTCATTAGATATATTAAAACTATTCGGAGATTGTCCAAATAATCTCATACAAGCACTGTTGAGACTATCTACGCTCTCTCTTTTTTCTTTCCCCTGTACTTGTTCATCGGACTCCTTATTAGGATCCATTTTTTCTTTCTCAGGAACATCTTCTTGTAATTCTTCTTTTTCGCGTTCAGCAGTGCTTTTCTCATTCAGCTTTTTCTTTATGTCTTCAGCTTTACTTTCCTTTTCAGCCTGATTCACCAAATTTATTGGCTTGCTTCCAAGTGAATCTCCGAAAATTATCGCTCTGCCGATGTCGTGAATAAGATGTGCGACAAAAACAAACGGAAAACTGAAAGCCTTGTATATATTTGATATTGTCAATTTTTCCTTAAGCCATTCTCCAACACTTCTCCTATCATCAGTTCTCTCGTTATTATTGTTGTTCTTACGGTCTGGTTCACCACCTTCCATATCCTCAGGTTCAGAATAATCCATTTCCTCGTAATACGATGTATTATCTATATCTTCTGTTTGTCCTGCCGGGCCATTGCCCGATCCATCGTTTGAATCATCAAATTCTGGTCCCATATTAATCCCATCCTTTCTTTTTACCAGTAGTTTTATAAAATTAATATGGGAAAATAACCATTGTAAAATAAAAACACCACAGCCATTTCTAGCTGTGATGTTCTTTTTATGCCGTAAATTACTTACAAGACCTCAAGCCGTCAGTTCAAAGTCTTACTCGCAAAGCCTTGCACTACTCAGATACAAGTTTTTTTACATCTTCGAGTGAAAGCTTTGTTTTCTCAGCGACCTTCTCTGCTGACATTCCATCCTCCAAGAGGCTTTTTGCAATATCCTTTCTGGTCATGTCTGTAGCGGTTTCCGTAGCAGCCTTGGCAGCAGCTTCCGCCTTCTCCTCAGCATATCTCTCAGCAAAATCCTTTACTATCTTACACACCTCGTTCACTCCTTCCTTGTCATCCTTGTAATAACTCATAGCTTCGCTGATTTCCGGATACTTAGCACTGTCGAAAGACTTTCTTTCAAGAAACAGAGATAAAAGCTCAGACTCCTCTGAACCGTCTTTTATGACTGTGTTTGCATAATACGCCTTCGCCCCATCGTTGACAGGGATATACTCACCATTAACTTCCTGGCACATTTCGCAGCGTGTAACAGTCTGGTCATTCCTAAGTACATCGTACTCAATTATATATATAACTGTTACATTTGGTATATCAGCAAACTCCATGCCTTTCTCTGTCTTGTTGGCTGTTATTGCTGAGATATGGAAACGGCATCTCCTGACATCATCATTCTGATTCCCTTTCTGGACCTCAACATTGACAAAACTGCCATCTGCCATGCGGCACAACGCATCAAGCCATACCTCTCTGTGCAGGCTTGTTATGGACTCCTGCGGTGTCACGGATATAACCACCAGCTTGTCGTCATGCAACAAAGTTCTGATAATTTCCTGACACACGCCCTTTCTTGATGCCACAAGCCTAAACATGGTGTCGTCGATCAACCTTAACTTCTCTGCAGTCTCCCGGACTTCTCTGCTAAACTCCATTCAACATCCTCCTTTGTTTCCGGCTCCAATACATGAATACCAAAAGACAAGGGGAATCCACAATGCCTAAGTACTCAGGCATTGTGCCTATTATTTTTTGTAACTTCTCCTCTTCGCCGGATTTTCCGGCAATTATTATAGTTACGATATTATTTTACCTTATACGGATATAATATACAAGTTTGCAAAAACGCACATTTGCATATTCGGCAGTCAGAGCACCCCTGCAAATTTGCTGACAAAACCATATATATCTGAAAGTGCTCCCATTTTATACAAGTAATATATGAATCCTATTACGACAGCTATCTGTACAATGGGCTTTATTACCCAATAAGCACTGTACCGGCCAAGTTTAGCTCTAATGAGCCATACCCCCATCTTATCCCCCTTGAGCAAATTACAGTGTTTGCAACTTGCAACTAGATTTCTTACATCATTAACATTTTCGATTCCCTGTGATTTTAGCATTCTCCTTGCCCTTGGCGAATCTTTTACAGAATGTACCGGTATCACATGATCTACTACAACTTTATCTTGAGTGAGTTTCTTATTACAATACCGGCATCTATACGGGGCATCACCATACTCCTTGAAAAACTTTCTTCTATAATCACTACTTCTTTCCCATTGTTCTTCTATGCAACGATATTTCAACCCACTCCACTTTAATTTTTTCAGTATTTTACTTCTGTCATCATCAAACACTTTTGTAGTGTAGTAAATGCCATTTTTGCATTTCTTTTCATGAAAATTGAATTCATCCATCCATAGGCGTTTGTGTTTTGTGTATACATCAAATATATATCTCATGGCATACCCCCTTTTCAAAAACTCTGGTATAAATATGAGATTATACGCCTCCACAAAACGGAATAAAGTTCCGCTTTGAAAGCTGCCATTACCTAAAGGTATTTCTTTTACACCCTATATGGGGTAAAAAAAGAAGGCATCCGAGATGCCTTCCCCTAGATAATTTGTATGTACTTTATCTTCTCGTTTTATTCTTTTTCGACAAGACAATAATTAGCGCTCCTGCAATAACAACAACAATAACTATAACTAACGCTTTTGACATTGGACTTGTATCATCCTTAGTTTCTTTCGCACTTTCAGTAGTGCTTTCAGTAGAATACACTTCAACAGATGGCTGATCTCCCGTAGGATTCTGTACTTCAACGCCGTAGTTGTCACCGTATTCTTCCGTATATACATCATCAGTTTTAGGTTCCGCTGTCAATTGTGGATTAGTAGTAGTTCCTGTATTAGTTTCAGCTTCCACCTCTTGCAGGCTTTTTCTTTCTCGCTCCCTGTCTTTATACTCTGTTTCAAAATCTTCATAGGTTTTGCCACCAGACTCTGCAAGCATCTTATCTGTCACTATTCCTATAGCCTTTACATAAGGTGTTTTATCGTATAATTTCTGGGCTTTTTCAATACCAATTGAAATAACCAACGTATCCTCTTCTCCTTCAGGATGCACATTAAATGTACTTGGTAATGCGTATGAAAAGATTCCACCGTTGCTGCCAGTATATAATATCTGATCTACCTGATACGTGTACTCCTTAGGGAAGTCTAATTTTTGTGGGTTCTCAGCAATGTCATACGCATCAATTGTTATCTCCGCCTGAGGGCTGTCCTCAATATTAACAGCCGAATATTTAATGGTAAATGTATCCCCTTTCATCGGGGTTAGTGTATCTGCGTAATCCGCCTTAAAATATATACCCTGATATTCCACTTTTTTATCGTCAGTTTCATCAGATTTAGCGTGGCTTATAGTCATATTACTAAATAACATCAAACATGTTAGTACTGCACCCATAATCATCATGGTTAAATTAAACTTTGTCACTTTCTTTAAAACACCTTTCATTTCTCCTGCCCCCTTCTATTTGGAAATTCTCATTCCATACCTCTTTTTTTCCTTTTCTGTATTTTCCACTTTCTCTGACTCGTCATTCTCGTTATCGGAGTCCCCAATATCTGCAGAGCCATAATCTTCCTTTATGCTCTCTTCATATGGGTTAAAGTCTTCTGTCTGTTCAATTTCTTCTAACAACTGATTGTATTCGTTCTGAACAAGTTCCTCTTCTCTCTTAGCTTCGACTTCAGCCTCACGTAATATATCGTCAAAATCAACGCCTTCTATCTCTGCTGCAGTAGCAAGTTCATTGTCGAAACACAGTATAAGTCTTTCCGAGTCTTTCATTGCAATTCCAGTGTAATATACCAGATCTTCAAATATAAATACTAATTTACCACGAAGCGTCTTAGGAAGAATCGTTGTCATCAGAATGCATTCTGCATATTCTTCATTATCACGATTTGAAAACCACTTATCAAGAACTTTTGTTACACGGTTATATTCTACAGTAGCTGACCTTGGAAAGTCAATCTGTACAACGGCACATCCGCCACTTATTGAAAATGAAAATACACCTTTTGTGATAAAACTATTACTCTTGCTTCTTGTAGTGCCATCATCCAGTCCCTCTTCAATCGAAACAGAAGCTGTGCTATTTGGTATTCCATTCTCGTCCACATCCTGGGCGAGATATAGTGCATCCTCTATTGTTATCTCAAACGGAGCGCCTTCATCATCTGCAGCGTCTTCATCATCTGCAGTTTCATCTTCATTTTCAATATCCTCATCAAAATCTTCGTCATCCCAATATAAATCAAACTTTTCATTGTTTTTATCTAACATTATCCTCTACCATGCGGATCATCCGCCCTTTCGTTGCTTTATATTAAATATGATTTATTCTATTTGAAGTCATCTATATTAGGGACAAAAAATCCATTGGATTGCATATATATGATAATTTTGCATACATATTTTAATTTCAATGGATTCTTGTATACATTTTTTTCTAAAGCTATCTATCCATGTTTACGCTTGACATTCAAGACGAACTGCTTAACCTCGTATATAATATCACCTGAGCTGAAATTTACACGTTTTTTTGCACTGTATTTAATTGTTTTATCATTATTGACCATCCTAAAAACTTCATTACTATATTTTTGTGGGGTATTTGCATAGCCATCATCCTGTAATTGGATTTTAAACTTCTCAACTTCCTCAGCATTCATATATTTTACTTTTTTTGACCATTTTACTTTTTCAAAATCTACCATCGGATCCTCCTGACTGGTGTATTATTTAATAAACCCATCCATTACTTGGACTCATAGATATACAACCTGAGTAATACAGCTTTTTCATCTTCTGACATATCTTTTAACATGTTTTCGATAATATCTTTAGATAAGACTTTAAAATCGGCCTTCACCTTTGTCATTTCATCTATGAGCTCAATAGGAACCTGTTTGTCTTTCATATATCTGCCCCTTTCTATTATAGCTTTGTATTCAAGTCATTACATTTATATCCTTATTATACATTCTAATTCCAATCTTGTATTTTAACAAATAAAAACATCACGGCAAATGATACCAGTATAAATACCATTTACCATGATGTTCTTTTGTTGTTCTATAATATACCGTTTCTTATCCTATTCTCTCATCCGGTTTTGTGCTCATTATCTTGTAGAGCTTTGTATGCTTTGGATAATCGTCATTAAACGGAATTATATTATTATTGATTGATAATATACCCATTCCTGACTTACCTGATGATATATATTTTTCTTCAGTCGGCGACAGTCCAAACATATCTGAGAGCTGTCTTCTATTCAGCGGTGACTGGCTCAAGAGCATTACAAGTGAGCTGTTATTGATTACTGTTCTTGCATTTTCACTCTTCAGCATATCCTCCACATTCTGAGTAATCGCAGTAGGATAACCATTCCACTTTCGCGCTCTTTTCCATATCTGGGAGATATAGTCCGCTGATGTTTTTTTCTGCATCATTAGATAAAACTCATCAATGTAGAACCATGTTCGTTTGCCCTTGCTTGAATTTTCAATCATCTTGTTCCAAATATTGTCAAGGCATATCTGAAGTCCAAGTTCCTTTAAGCCGGGACCGATGTCTTTAATATCATATACTGTAAACCTGTTATCTATCTCTACATTTGTTCTTTTAGAGAACACATCAAGAGCGCCCGATACGAAACGTTCAAGAGCAAGTGCCATATTCTGAGCCTCTACCTGAGGCTGATCACAGAGTTCATTGTAAAAATCTTCAAGTGTCGGAGCAAGTTCAAAACTCTGAGATACCCCTATTCGATTAAGCTCCTTGAGATATCTGTCATAAATATTGATAGTTACCCTGTCTATAATAGACTCCTCAATCGGAGACAGTCCATATTTTCCTCCGATCATAATCTCGCATATTGTATGTACAAAATCACACTTTACTTTAACAGGATCACCCGAATTATCATCATCAATATTATTGATATTAAGATCGAAAGGGTTAATATGAATATTTGAACCATTTGCAATTTTAACAACCGATCCACCTAATTCATTTGCTAATGCCGTGTCTTCTCGCTCTGGATCAATTATATATACTTCATCATCAGTGTTAAGTAATACATTGACAATCTCTCTCTTTGCCGCAAAACTTTTACCGACACCAGGCATTCCTAATATACATGCGTTATAGTTTACTCCCTTTCCTCTATCAAGAAGAATGAGATTACCGCTCGCTGCATTAAGTCCGTAGTACATACCATGATCATCCTTAACATCAAGCACATCAAAAGGAATTATAGAAGCAACTGTCTTACTTGTCATAAGTCTATCTATTGTTATTTTTTTATTACCAATCGGCAAGGATGTTGCAAGTCCATCTTCCTGTTGCATATTAAGAGGATTTACTACAAGAAGATTCTGATCCGCTATCATTTTTAACTGAGTTTCAAAACTCTTAAGCTGATCCTCATCCTCCGCAAACAGAGTAAAAACAAAAGTTGTTACAAACAACTTATCATTTTCTTTTGTAAGACCTTGTAACAGGTCCTCGGATTCCTCCTTATCTTCAACCAAAGATGGTGACACAAGATCTGCACTATACCCGCTTCTTGAGGCACGTTTCTGCATATCGAGAATATCAGAAGATATATTAGTTCCCTGTCGTTTAACCATCTTGATTGCTTCCTGCTGATCCATGGTACTCATGAATACAGAAGTAAGCATATTGCATGGAATTTTCGAAAAATCTGTCAATATCGTACCTTTGATCCATGTAGGATACGCCTGTACATAATATGCCCTTGCGATTTTATCCCCGATTACCATTTTATTACTCTTAAATTCAAGTGAATGTGGACTTATAACCTCTTTTGTCGTAATTCCCTGTCTCACACAATTCTCAAGCGTGAATGATTCCACCTCTTTGCCATTTATAATACGTTTTTTATACAAACTCTCATCTGCATCAGCATTATATATAGTATTGAGTACAGACAATCTTTCGATGAGAGTCATTGGTTTAACCTCAGCCTTGGCCATCGTTGCCATATTGTCCGATATCATCGAGTCAATCTGTGAAAATTTATCGTTTGCAATAAATATGTTTTCTGCCGATATCGTGATTGTAAGATACTTCTCCGTTTTCAGATTGTTTTTAGCTCCGGCCATTTTCTTCTCAAGCATCTCATTAGTTTCTTCACGGTATTCATTCAAGTCATCATCCTTCATTTCAAGAAATACTTTCTTTTTAAAGGCATCCATATCTATCGTCTTATTATACAGAGTAAGCTGGATATCAATACCATTATCAAACGTATTGAGAAAGTCTGACCACTGCTCAGCAAGAGTATATTGAGTTTCATCTGTTGCCGTCTTAAAATTTACATCAGGAATAACATACGACTTTGAAAATCTATTAGTCGTAACTTCTATTATTCCGTTCTTATACACACCTACATAAGGAATTGAATCCGATACAGTTTTCGGAATTTCCTCTAATATTTCTGTTTTCTTTGCATTCTTTGACAATTATAATCACCTCGCACTATTCGTACATTTTCCATTCAGGTTCACGGGCTATTCTTTCTTTATATTCCTTATTTATTTTGGCTATTTCTTCGCTAGTCTTTTTGGGAATTGCACCTTGAAGATTTGTCGATACTTTTCTCTTTGTCGGGAAAACAAAGTTCTTATAAACTACATTTCTCAAATACACTTCCATCCTCATGCCATGCGGTTCTAATGAAAAGGCAAGTATAACTATTGCGAGCAGAATCATAATAAACATAGATGTATCTGATGAGACTCCTATGTTTTTAAGAACATGTTTGTATACCACAAAATCTACTATAACCGCAAGTATACCGCATCCTGCCTGTCTAAGCGAAAATGGACCTATAGCCTTACCTTTAAATTTTCTTATATCCTTAGGTACTTTTGTCTCAACCATTTCATCATCCTCCTACCACATCATGAGCAACTTTTCCCGCTCCGGCTACCATACCAGTTGCAACAACATTAATAAGTAATGATGGTAATAATCCTCCCGCTGATAAAGCGTAGTCTATTGCTCCAATATTAATATCACCCTGATACCCTGAACCAAACAAAGCTTCGCCCGCTCCTGTCAATCCGTCTAACGCTTCTTGGAGTCCAGTCGCAAATTGTGCTGAAAGCTTCAAGGTTAAAAAAATGATAGTCATTTCAAGCGTTGCAGCGAGAAATCCCTTGATATATCGCACTCCTGCCGAACGCTGTCCATCCTCAAACAGCTGAGGGATTGCAATAGGAGCCATCCATCCTCGTACACATATATCCAGTGCATTTTTTGTCGTGGTAAAATAACATACAAACTTGCACGCAAACATTATTAAGTATCCAAGAAGACCTGGTATTATTATGCTTAAGGCATTTATAAACTCACTGATTCCTCCCGAATACTGTTCTTCAAGGACATTCATCAAATCTACGCACCGACCTTTTTCATCTGTTTCTGGGTGTTTATTTGTATACCATTCAAATGTGTTTTCGTTTGTTGTATTACTCATTCCCTTTGCAGCAAGATCATAAATTCCCTTTCCAAGTTCAAGCATTCCGTTCATAATTGTTTTAAGGTTAAGTATAATCATAAAAGCGACTAGGAATTTGATACATAAAACAACAAGCTTTTCAAATGTTAAAAGATCCATTGATGCCTTTGATGTAATCTCCATAAAAAAATACAATATTAGGAGACTTGCTCCGACTGCAGAAAAAGCACTATATCCATCACCTACTATTCCACTTCCACCATTAGTTCCGTTAAACAGATTCTGTAACACTTCCCAAACTTTATCCATCCAGCCACGAACAGAATTAGCAAGGCCTCCGCCAAGTACAAGTTCAAGTATCTGGTAAATAAGTCCAACCATATTCTCTTATCACCTCCCGTATAAATTACAAAGTCCGTCTATCCCTCCATAGAGAGCAGGCGGACATTATTTTGTACTTAGGATAATTTAGATATTATTTTGTAAGATAATTTGTCAAATTTGTTTGGTCTACAAGTGTTTTTATTCCAATCAGAACACATGCAACAACAAGCATGGTTGTTGCTCTCGACTTTGAATCGGCATCCTCATTCTTAAACGCCATTACAAGCTGACCGATAGAATAGACTGCAAGAACTATTCCGACGTACTTAAATACCTTGCATATAATATCAATCATCTGCTCTAATACCTTTTCAGCAGCTCCGGCAAACACTGTTCCAACCATACAGCTGATCATGAGGATTGATAATATAGCATTAACACCAAAAAGTGTTTTTCTAGTCACTCTACCCCTTTTTTCATTGTCGTACTGTGCTAATGATTCATATGCAATTGCACAACCCTCATTTGCTACTTTACAAAGTTTACTTTTTACTGCGCATATTTTTTTCTTCACGCAAACTCACCTTCCTTTCTCAAAAATTAGGGCACAGAAGTCCCACGAAAAATATGAGAGAAAAGGTAAGCAATAAAAAAACTCCCTGTTGTTTGTAAACAAGAAGTTTTCTTTATTCTATTCGATCCATTTATCCTCTTTGTAAAATAGATCACACATTTTGATATAATATTCAGCTTCCCCTTTCAGCACAAAAAAAATCTTTTCTGTGGGAATCTCAACCTGTGCTGTCTGATTTGTAAATTCATTACACGTCTTGAAATCGTCAAGATTCGGAGACTTAACAAACTGAATAATTATATTGTTATAATCATCATCTTCAAGGTTATCCGGATTTTTCACGACCACATTTAAGTGTTCCTTGAATCTTTCAAACATTGACAGAAGTAGTTTTATTTTGTCATTGTCGATTTGGGTATATTCAGGATCAACCACATCTTCTATCTTTGCATCACTGAATATATCTTTTTCAAGTTGTCTTAGTGTTACTGTATCTTTTTGAGGTGACTGTCTAGTTTTTACATCATCTGCACCTTTTTCATTTGAATGCCTCTTATCCCTGTCTCCCCCTGAATTCCGAGTTGCATTATTATGCATGTTGTCATGCGATGCATTGGTCTTATGAGTAGAATCCTTCCGTTCACTGTAAATATGATCTAAGAAGTCACCCATTCCACTATCCTTAGGATGGTCCCTACGTGGTCTCACATCTTCTGATTCTTCTGTGTTTTTCTGAGATGCTGTTCTGTCTTTTTCTCTCTGTAAACGGGCCTGCTGTATTTTACTTGTTCCATTTTTCCTAGCATCCTCTGTGTTTCCTTCTTCGATATCTGGATCATCAATTCCTGATGGAGGCGCTTCTCTAACTTCACTAATGCTCCTAACACTTTTACACAGCCTTTCAATATCCACTCCAAAGAGATCTCGAAATTCTGCGCAACTAACAAAATAAAAACAGGTCTTTTTATTTATATGTTTCGATATCTCCGCGATTGCATATCTCTTTAAATTGTTATCGTCAAGCTCATTGCAATCTTTTACCTCTAATATAGAGTCTTTTGTCAATGATGATATTGTCCGCTTTACAGATTCCCTTATCTGTCCTATATTTTCTCTTTTTATTATGTATATATAGTCTGTTTTCTCGATTTGCCTTGTACTTATCCTCGACAGCGATTCATTTATAGTCTCATAATCAAGTAAGAAAAATCTTCGTACAGTCTTCTCCATACGCATGCCTCCCTATGACTGCTTTGGAAAAAGCTCATCAATATCAAAGTCTACAACTTCTCTAGGTGGTACAACTTCATATCCGTTAGCAATAAGCATATATTTTCTGATTCTATCATCCTTCAAGTTCACATAATTTGATGCACTGCTATAAACTTCATTATGATATTCTGTCCCTTCATTTGAATTTTCGATTGCTACGCTTACAAATGCAGGTATCTTATTAATCTGGCATATATACATCACCCTGTTTATTGCATCCTGCAACATTCTTTTATTTTCCTCATCAATTTTGTATTCACTTATCTTTCTTTCCATTTCTAATTCCTCCTATAACAAAGCAGAAAACATACCCATTATATCGGCATCATCTTCCGCTATTTGTGATTCTGTCTCATTATCTTCTATCTCTTCCTGTTGAGCTGAATCTTTATCTACATCCATTTCCTTTCTCGTTTCATTTATAGCATCTGGATGTTCTATTGTTACCTCATGGTCATTTCCTGAAACTTCTCTTTCAGACATCTTTTTTTCCGGAACTGAATTCCGTTTTTTATCTTCACTTAAATCAGCGACTCTCCTGCCAGTCCTAAATATTGCAAATTTATCATAGAAATATCCCACATCTGTTTCACTTTCCAGAAACATCTCGGACATTGGGTTACACAAGTATAGCCGTAGAAGATTTTTTAAAAAATTGTTCCTTTTTCCGTCTGTTATTTTACTCAAAAGCAATATTGCATCCTTATCCTTTTCAGTATCAAGCAACATTGTGAACGCATAGACTCTATTGAGTTTTAACTCTTTCCCAGATTCCCTTCTTGGCGGAATTTTTATCAAAAATAATTCGCCTTTAGTAAAAGAAGTCAAGGCACAATATACTGCCTTCTGCAAATTCAGCTCATGTAACTCTACAAATGTTATCAGATCAAGATCATGCATTCTGTATAATCTGATAGTAACCCTGACCTTCTTCATTATTATTCACCTCATTTCTTCATCCCCATTACTCTATAGCAATATAGATAATAGCCACGAACAACAGAATATATGAGTGGGTACTGATCATTTATATTTGCAGGAATTATCTTTAATGTTTTCATTCCCTTCAGTCTCCCCTTAATCTTGTCGTACCAAGCTTCGCCGGTGCCACCACTTATGATGAGGTTATTGTAGCCCCTGAATGAATTTGTAACACTTTTAGCTTTATTCATAGCCTCCTCAAAAACTTCATCAGTTGATTTTTCAAGATAAGGTGCTATAGACTTAGTATCTGATGTAAGATCTTCTTCATTTACTGCCTCAAAGCATCCATCTTCAAGTTTTTTCTGCATCGTAGCTACCCTGATCTCTTCACCTGTATCGTCAAGAATTTTTTTTGATGTATTTTCAAGAACCTTTCTCATTCCTATTTCATCGGAGGAATCTCTGCACTCTATCATTCTATTCTTAAGACCATAGAAATCGAAAGTTCCAAACCCGATGTCCATTACAAGGGTATTTCCGGCAATGATCTCTTTTACATTATCCACAAACTGACCATCGTTTTTCGTCATCACAGAATATAGAGCTCCCGATGGCTGTGGGATCACATCTATCTGATTTTCTTTTATATCAAACTTATAATGTTCCCATTCACCTGAACCTTTCTTTATTTCGAACTCTGCCGGTTTGCATATAGCCTTTTTCAGCGCATCGCTATCGTTCATGTACGATGAAGGAAGCCCTGTCTCAACTATTATTTCTCTGTTATCATTCTTGTTCCTAGTAGCGAGCGCTAATGCAACGTTTGAAATGATCTTGAACCGTTTGTCAGCATATCTTTTTCTTGAAAAAAGTTCACCGTCCGTGTCGTTAGTTGACATATCATCAGTCATATTCTGCGCATTATAACCGACCATATATACGCCACTCTCATCTCTGTACAGGATGTCCTTATCATCCGCTATACTCATCATTCCATGTTCTAACTTTTTTGCATACGATGGAAAACAGATATAACCATTTTCAGTAAAGATCTTTGTTCCGGAATAACCGATATCAAGAGCTACTATGTATTTTTTCCCTTTTGGATATGTTAATCTTCTCTCTTCCTGTCTTGTTCTATATTTTTTTGTTTCCATGTGTTATTCTTACCCCTTTCTTCATGTTAAGCAGATGTATAAAATATGATAAAAAAAACTGGCAACCCTAAAAATAGATTGCCAGTTTGACTTAATTACTTTATTCTGTCTAAATAAATATAACCTTTGAAATTATGTGCAGCTTTGAGGTCTGCCTCCGATGCATAATAGCTGATGTAAAATGGCTCTGGAATTCCATCCATGGATCCGTATTTTCCGTTAGATGTAATAATACTTCCATCTTCATTTATTTTTTCGATTATGGCAACATGACCATTGGATGTAGAATCTCCATATGCCCAGCATACTACAGCACCTACCTGAGGTCCATAGTCACCACATCTATATATACCTGCATCAACTTCTCTCTGATACCAATAATAAGCATCTCCGTTTGTGCCAAGGAGCGTGCCTATAAGAGTACCATTTTCTGATACAAGATTCTCCATCTCTGCTCTTCGTCCCCATGCGTATGCTGTACAGTTTCCACCTCGATCACCATTATTTTTGTCAAGGCCATTATCATCCGTAAATGGATTTATTCCTCCGTGGCCCGAATAATATTTATTGACATTAGGATCACTACTTATTTGTTCCCAGGTAATACCTTTTTCCTCAGTATCTCTTGCTTCACCATTATATGCGCCATTTATGAGATGATAATACTCAATAGCTTTCTTGACTCTTTGACTTATCCAATCGTGTGTAGACGCTTTCTCGTATACTCTTGTAAATAGTAGCGTTGCATATGCTACAGATTTTTCTTTGTCTGAAAGACTATTGAGGTAAGCTGTAACAGCAGCTCCACCTCCATCCATACCAGAATCTCCGTGGGTTGTAAAATCCTTGACAAGTTCATCTTTCAATTCTGTATCCACATTCCATGATTTAAAATCATCTAATAAATACTTAGTCATTACCCATACATGATACATAGATGTATCCGTTGTATTGCCTGTTCCATAGGAATATACTGTACTGCACCCTGTGTAACTTTGAAATGAACCAGGCAGCATTGTAAGCACATATTCGGTTTGCTTTGCTGCAGAATCTTTCTTACTAAAATTTTTACTATTGGCTTCAATATACTTCATATATCCATCCATTGCACTTCCTGGTGATGGGGAGGATGATGACCCACTTGCACCTGGATCGAACTGATATAATCCATATGCATCGTTACTTCCATGAATAGCTGTGTCAAACCCGGACTCTGCATATATATTGCCCATTATGGCTACTGCAGCTTCTGATGTAAATCCCTCTTTTGTAAGTGCGTCATATACTTGCTTTTCGACAGAGCCTAAAGTTCCTAATGAAGGACCCTTTGTAGACATAGGCGAATGAGACATCTCATCCTGCCAAAAATTATCAGGGCACATATTTTTCTCAGCGTCATTAAATTTTTCACCATCTCTTGGTTGTCTTGCAAATAAATAATCAAAATAATATGTCGTAAACTTGATTGTTTTTTTACCTTCATCAACCGAAATTTCATGAGATCCGTAATACAGGCCTTCAATATATTCCTTGAGTACATCATTTGAATAGTTTTTTATAGTGTATCCAAAATTAACCCACATCATTGAAAGTATTTCTGCACAGTTTGTTGACTGAAGCCAAATTTTATCATCGTCATCTGAAGATTGTGTTGTAGCTTGCGTCGTAGTGGTTGTAGTAGTATTGCCTTGTGTACTGTTATTTGATGATTCGCCACTTCTACCTGTATATTCATCATAAGAATCCTGATTACGTCGATCATCAAACTCTATAGTATAACCCGGGTAACAATAGACCATATACTTCAAGTCGTTCTGATAGAGATTTTGCAGATACCCACACACAACTTCTTTTTTCGTAGCATTTGCGAAGTCAAATGCTCCTGCTATTATTTGAATAATAAGCAATATAAGATACAGTAAAACATACACAACAACAACTGTACCTATAAGTTTTATGATTTGCCTTTTAATCTCTGCAAATGCCTGACTTATCTTTGCAAAACCACCCGCTACCTTATTTACAGCCTTACCAACAAGAGAATTGTTTAACTTATCATTTATCTTCTTGAAAAAGGCCTTTCTTCTCGTACTGAACTGAGAAAACCTGCCTTTTATAACGCTATATTTCTGTCTTCCAGTATGTAATGCATTACCAAGCTTTGTCTTTCTAAACCAGTTGCCGACTCTATTCCTTAGTTTACTGAATCTCTTTGGCTTTGGCTTTTTATTTCTCAACTTCTGACCAAGCTTAGATGCTTTCTTTTGGCTTTTTACAAATTTCTCTCTCTGCCTTGTGGCATTTTTACCTTTGCTCTTTAAAAGCTTTTGATGGCTTTTTATCGCCTTATTGACGTTTCTTGCATATTGCCTCTGTTGCAGCGCTTTTTTCTTCTTCAACAAAGCAATCATTGCTTTCTGTGTCTCAAGTCTGACAGCACCTGTGGCTCGATGAATGTTTTTACACATCATTTTTGCAAGCTTGAATGTTTTCTGAGTAATGTCAATACAATACGATAAGCCACGTCCACCCTCTCCGGAATTTCTCAGCATCATATGTGATAACTGTCTAATCTGACCCTTAAGTGGTGACTGGTTCGCAGACTTAGCATAAATACTCGCTTTGCCTAATTTTTCCCCTTTGGACAAAGCATTAAGCACATCCTGAGGAACACTTGCATTGCTTCTCTTTATTCTGCTCAGATTTTTATGACAAAATCTCTCCAAGTCCTTGCCCTTAAGGTTAGGCGGAATCGTCCTATATCCATTTGCCTTAAGTACATTGTTGATCTCCCGGACCTGAAGCTGTGTTACTTTTTTATAGTCTCCTTTTATTAAAGCCTTTTCAAGATCAGTAAATTTTACGCCTACCTTAGTCCTTGTCCCGTTGGCCATTTCCTCAATATGTGCATTATATCGTTCCATCTTACTAACCAATTTAGGGTTATTGCGAATTGTATCTTGCACATAAGCATTCATCATCATTTTATATTGGCTCTTTTGAGCAGCAACACCAATTGCTCGTATTGGATTTAGGGTATGAAGTGCTGTGACGCCTATAAGTGTATATTGCATACCTTTTCCGGCTTCGCCCTTAGGAATCATATTATTTCTTGCTATTGAGATTGACTGAGTACCAATCGACGTATTCAGCTTTCCGATCTTTTCAGCAGCACCACTTTTCAGCTGAACTCTACCTACATCAACACCGTTATTGGGTACATTACCTGGCGTTCTCATATTGATCATATGTTGAGATTGTGCATGCTGAAGATTAGTATTTCCGTAGTTACTAGCCACCAACCTATTTCTCTGTGCTCTTGCATTTTGTACCGCCTGATGCCAAGATGAAGGAGAATTACCCGAAAGTGAGCTGTTTCTTCTACTCGGAGCTGTTGTGCCTGCAGGGTTATTAGTAGGAACGGTGTTATTCGCTTTTTCGCCTGCTTCAGACTTATTTTCCGCCCCAGAACTCATTCCTCCTGATGAAGCTCCATTGGGTGTAGGCTTACCGGTACTCCCTGCCGGTCTGACATTACCAGAAGAAGGCGTATTACCCGACAAAGTATTTCCTGATGTATTTGGGCTGTTACTAGGCTTTTGCTTCATCATGTCCATGTAGTTGTCGTTTGCTTCCTGCAAGTTTTTATTTCCTGCTATTGTAGAAGCCGCTTGATTTCTCTTTTCCTTTGCCTCTTCAACCGCATCACTTGATAAATTTTCCTTTGTTTCTTCAACCGAATCACTTGATGGATTTGATTTTTTATCGTCTTTCATATTTTCACCTCGCTTCTCTTGTAAAAATATGAATATTTTTAGCAAACACATAAAAACCCCTCTTACTGAATCATCAGTAAAAGGGGAAATCGAAAATTATTTATGTTTACCTTAAGCAGCTTCATCTCTATTTATAAAATCAACAAATCTACTATATTCGTCCTTCTTTACAAAGAACAACCAATTTCCATCTTCAAGCTGTTTTTTGTCGCCTACATACATATTATTGTCTAATATACTCTTGTTTTCATCTTTAACACATCCAAGTAAGAGCTTATCTGAACTCTGAACATTTACGAATATGACATTATCGTTATCGCCTGATTTTTCGCAAATACTTTTCAGCATCTTATCTATATACTTTGTCGGCATATTTTCGACCTTTGCTGTATGTATCATATTCTCATCATCCATGAGCTGCACAATATATAAGTTCTCATAATTCTTAACAAGCTGTGCTTCCTCATCAGGAGTATATTTTATATTATTCAACACTTCATCCGGAGTTTCAGTGATGTCAACTTTTACATCCTCTGCCGATTCCTGCTTGACATTTCTCTTCTTAAACTTCTTGATCTCACTTTGAGCGACAAGCATACTTTCATACTTGCAGGAGTTAGTATTGTTAAATGCAGATATGTTAATGTAAGAGAAATTATTCGATACATCTGCATCTCCTGTCTGTGGGTAATACGGATGTTTCTCGTACTTGTATTTTTTGTCTCTTACTGCACGAAGATTCTGCGTAAATACAATACATTCATCCGGAGGAAGTCCACCAAGTTCATTCGGCGTCATTACTTCCCTTGAAGTCATTGAGTAACTTATACTTCCTCCACCCTTACCAGAGCCTGATGAAGTACTTTTTACCCTGATAGTCTCTTTACCGAGCATCTCAGAAAAATATTCAAGATTCTCCTTTTCCGGAGATCCTAAAAATATAACAGTTGAACAGTTTCCTACGATCGTCTTCCACTTATCCTCATACATAGCTTCTATCTGAGCAAGGTTCTGAAGAACTACCGTTGCAGATATATTATACTTTCGCATTGTGGCAAGTTTTTCATCAAAGGCTGGAACGGTACCGATGTTTGCAAACTCATCCATCATGCATCTTACTGGAACTGAAAGCCTCTCGTCACCAGTTAAAGCCTTTTTCCTCTCGGCAGCAGCGTATAAAGTCATAAACAGCTGACTATACAGTATTGATGCGAGGAATGAATATGTTCGATCTGCCTGTGGAGTTATGATGAACAATGCTGTTCTTTCATCACCCATTTTTTCAAGCTCAAGTTCATCTGTTTTTGTAAGGTTAATAACCTGAGGAATAAGAAACGGCTGAAGTCTCGTAACACATGAAATAATTATAGACTTAAGGGTTTTACCGGCTGCCTGTTTGAATGATCTATAGTATTTGCTTGCAAGTGATGACTTAGGTAGCTTATCAAACAGCTTATCAAGCGGAGATTTTGCATCCGCATTCTTTTCGTCAACATTCGATGATATGATAAGATCCATTACTCCGGCAAAATTTTTCTTTGATTCATCACGGCAAAAATCAACAAGGTAGAATATACAGGCAGAATAAAGCAGTTTTTCCGCATCAACGAAAAACTGGTTATCACCGCCACCCTCTCCCTTTGTCGTATTATCTATCAAGCATTGGATTAAGATATTCACATCTTCTTCTTTTTTAACATACTTGATTGGGTTATATGTGTTCGAATGTTCCTTGTCTGAAATATTAAATATTTTTATCTTGTATCCGTTATTACTGAGAACTTTACCGAGTGAAGCAATTATCTCTCCTGAAGGATCAGTGATAATATAACTGGCATTCATCTGCAAAATATTTGGCTTGATCTCAAACCTTGATTTACCGGTTCCTGCACCACCTACAAGCAATACATTATTGTTTCCAATAAGAGCTCTCGAATTCATTGGTCTGGTAAAATTCATTGAGTTAATCATGTTTGCTGAATACCAGGACTCAATCTCTTTCCAAGGTTTGCCTTTTGGATTTTTCTTTTCGTAATCTACAATAGCCGGTGGATCTGGTTCTTTATATAACTTATCATACTCTTTCATCTGATCAACAGTCATAAATCCACCTGATCCTGCTGATTTTTCCATATTTGTTGTTCCGTGTCTTTCGTTATCTATCATCATGACAAAACAAAAGAAACCACCTGCTGCAATTCCGATCAACCATCCCCTTATAGATTGCGCACTTATAGGATAAAATATCGCAAAACTACCTATATTCTTTTCGACTTTATCCAAGGCCTCAAAAAGTGAATATCCACCATGTTCACCTTGTATGTAAAAGCAATATCCCAAAATATATGCTAATACAACGCCTATAATTACACTTATCATTATTGTGGAGTTTTTCCTATTTCTCTTCCTGTCATCTTCGCTTACGTACTTATCATGTAATGAAACCTTTGCCATGGCTTATAATCACCCCCTATGATTCTATCTCTGTTTCCTGGTCGTCCTGTCCAATCTGTTCCTGATCTTGTTCTTCTGTATTTCTTATTAAATCTTCAAGCCAATCAGGTCTTTCATCCGCATAGAATATATCGGTTTCTGCATTAGCAAGATCTTCATAGTCTACATCTGATTCTTCAATGTCATACCCTCTGTAATCCATAAGAGCATCATTAAGTATTGTGGCGTCAATATTACCGATTGAGGCTAAGTCATGATTCATCTCATAATTCTGCTTCTCTGATTCTGTAAAAAGAGCAAGGGACTGCTCGTTATTGTAGTCATTAGCATCCGAAACTATTTCGCTAGGATGTTCAACACGAAGCTTCTGTTCGATGAGCATACGAGACTTTTCCTGTTTCATCACTTCATCAAGCTCATCGCGAGTAAGCTTACCTATTCCCTGTTCACGTCTTTTTTCAACTATAAAATCTTTCCGGTCCTGGTTTGATTCCAACTCCTTAAAAATTTTGTAGTCTTCCTCAGACAGCTTTGTTGGCATGTCCATATCAATATACTTTTCTGCTATATTTGTTAAATCATCCTTTTTACTTATCCGACCCTTTCGCTCAGTCAGAATCTCATTATCATGACCTTCATATGTAACAGAGCGTCTATCGCTTATTATTGAATTTCCATTCATATCGACTATATAGTTTCTATCTGAACTAGGCGTTGTATCTCCTATAGTCTCCAATATTTCCCTTCTGTATCGTTCATCATTACTAAGCTCCCTCCGGATAATTTTTCCATACTCACCTTGATTGTCTATTGCAGCATTAAATGCAGCTCGATCCAGATTGTCTCTATCCTGTGAAGAAACTACGAACTTATACTGTGTTCCAAACCCTTCCTGAGTAATTGCATACACTGTATTGTTGCCATCAAGCCTTGATTTGACAAGCAACGCTTCTTCCGGGGTACCAACAACAAGCTCGCTAAACTCACCATTACCAATTTCCTTCATTTCTGTTTCAATCGGCCTAGCCGTCTGAGAGTCGATTACACCTTGAATTTTCAGATAATCCTCTTTTAAAACAAAAAGCATATTCTGGTATTCCCTATATGGAATATTTGCTTTTTCAAGCTCCTCAATAAGCTTCTTTTTTTCTTCTCCATGGCACTGTATTACGTTCACTTCACCTTTTTCTATCGCCTCATTCCACATCTTATTTTCTGGTGACGGATCAATCGGTTTTATGAACAAATTTGCAATATTAAGAGCTGTGCCAATCCCCTCATTGGTCATCTGTAATGATTTGAACATTAAGTTCATGGCAGTATCTATTTCACTCATATTTTTCCCCCTTTTCAAAAACATTTATCAAAATATGGCATAAAAAAAGAGCTGCTGTTTTTAGCAACTCTTTCTTGCTGTTTAATCATCTATAACCTGTCCAGTCACTCCGTTTATAGTATGTGATACTATCTTTGATGCTACATATTCTGAATAATAAAATTGTCCTAACCCATCACCGTTACTTCCATACACGCTGCCACCAGGAACCGTATTGACAATGCAACCGAGGATATCATCATAATCCCCACTCTTTTTAAACTCTGCAAAATTTGAATCATATCCAACAACAGCTTGCCTAAATTGGTTAAACATAAACGCATATCCTGTATTGCCATATGCCTCCGGATCAAGACTTTGATAATAAGTATATACAGGGATTCTGGTCCGATTATCCGGGTTAGCAAGATATAAACCTCGAAAATCGAAATATGAATAATCCGTTGTGTTTCCCCAGTCGCTACATTGGGATAAACCACCATTTACTATGCTAGAGCTATTTGTGGCCGGCGCATTCCATTCATCAACCAGATATTTTAAATTTTTATGTTTATCTTTTTTTGATGGTGCCATGTATGTATACATTAAAAATTGCTCGAAAAGACTGTTGTAGCCAAAACTTGTACTATTCGTAAAAAGTCCGTCTATGCAGACATAATTTAACATATCCCTACTTTTATAAACATCAAAATAATATGGTTTCTTCTCATCTTCAACGACATAAAATATTCTGCTTTCTTCATCATATCTTGTTAATCTTTTTACGATTATTTTAGCTACGTCTGTCAAATCAGTACATCCCGATTCACCAAAAAATGCATACGCCACCTGCTCCCAGAATTTTCTCATCAAGTCTTCCTCTTTCACCCCGTGAGCCATCCAATAATCTTTAAATGGCTGAGACAGATACAGTGAATGTTTTGCATCGACAAACTGCATTTGATCATCATCGTAGCCAGAATATATACTTTTTGCTATGTCAAAAAAAGTGTACTTTTCTGATTTATTTGGATCTCCTATCGTAGCCCAATTAGTATCACCTAATATTCCTCCTCGATACAGCATACAATATAGTACGCATGAAACTATTTTTTGGTATTCAACAAATCTATAGTGATGTTGATGTGATAATACTGTTTTTCCTTTCTTCTCAGCATCATCCAAAGCCTGCATCGCTATAGATAAGGGTTTTTCGAAAGTTTCCTGAAAATCTTTCGCCTGGTTGTCATCAAGCTTTGGCGAAAAGGCAACACCCTGATCTCCCAACATAAAATTTAGTGTGATTCTGTTGTCTTTCCAATTAGATACAGAAAAAACATCCCATACATCTTGCTGTGTTTTCTCATCACTAAAGTCTGCTCCTATCGGTGGCGTCGTGATCTCTTCGGTTGTTGACTCTGTGGTGGACGTTGAAGCTGCTGCATAGGCATTAGTACTAGCTGAAAACAGAAATACTAAACTCATCAATACTGCAGTACACCTTTTCAATATTTTTCTCACCATTCTCGCTCCTTCCGTGTGAAAAATTTTTTCATTTTTTTATTTTATCTCATGTTTTTTGTACCTGAGATAAATATGTGTTTTTCTTCTATTTTGGGGAATCAAGAAATTCACTCTCAGGAATTTAATATTTTAAATGGGGAACCCTAAAAAAACATAGCTGCCATAAGAAAGGAGTATAAAAAGATGGCAGAAAAAAATAATAAAGATATAAACCCAAGCGATAGCAAAAACACTTACGACCCGGATAATTGTAATTCTGATGATGACTTGACTGAAGATGAAGAAAGTGAATATAGCGACTTGTCTGTTGTTCCACTTGATGAGAGTGATGAAGTGTCTGACGATATAGATGATTCCAAGATCATCGAAGAGAATAAAGCGCAGGTAACTGCTGCACAGGCTAATTTTATTAAGATGATGCCTTTTGTAAGAGCTTTTGAAATGGCCCGAAAAGAAGGGAATCTTAGCGAGGAGGACAAAAGGATGCGTGATGCACTGCTCTATAAGCTTTGGTCTGAGGTCGCTTTCTATGCAAGAGGGCTTATTACTGCAGGAATGGACACCTATATAAAAGATAATGACTATCGACTCGATCTTGAACAGGACTGCCGGCTTATTTTCTACGAGAACCTGATGAATTATAACCCAGAGATTTCGGCACCGACAACGTACTTCAAAAGATATTTTCTGCAGAAAATATCTGAGTACAAGCATAAGAATTCGCAGCACATGACAGCGAACGAAGCTAAGAATGTAGCAAAGCTTAGATTCTTCATACAGCAGCACGAAAAGAAGGGCGAAAGCTATGATTACAAAACCCTTAGTCAAGAATCTGGAATCTCACGAAGAGTAGTTGAAAGAACTCTCCGCAGAATGAATACGTCCAGACAGGCTAATATTGAAGATGTTATAATACCGACCACAAAAGATATGCAGCCGGAATCAGTGTACATTCGCAGGGAAGCTGAAGACACTATCTTAAAGGCACTTACAGACACCCTCACAAAGGATGAAATGAACTTTTATTATGACAGGGTTTACAACAATGGTAATGATAATCGTCACATGCCTTTCAAGGTTCTTGCAGAAAGATACAATATTCAGCCTCATGAAGCAAAAGAAAAGTGGCAGACTATCTTAGGCAAGTTATATATTCATCCCCTCCTTCGCAAGTTATTGCCCCGCGTTAATGATGATGGAATGGAACTTAATATCCACGCAAGAGCAACAGAAGCAATGCAGATGGATATCGAAAGCGCTCTTATCAGCGACGGTGATATAGTTCCAGGATTGGATCTTGTAATCAATGAGGAAGATTCAGAAGTCTTGGATCCTAAGTTGTACAAGCTCATGGCAAAAGTTCTTTCTGAAAGTGAAATTTCATTTTATAACAAGTGGGTATTCAAAAAAGGAGAAAGCCTTACAGTAGTTGATATAGACAACTATAATATCAACTATATCACTTATCTTTCTTCAAAAATCGCAAAGGAATACTCAACAGCAAAGGCTGTCCTTGGTAAGATCAATAGTAAGAAACTTGTAAAAGGGTATATCAATGATCCGGACAATCTGACAGACTATATTCGGGTATACAGTAATACTCCGAAAAAGATAATATACGATACAGATAGTGTAGCAACCTCAGTAGTTGTAAAGATTCAGGAAATAATTAATGACAATCTCTTTACAATCCTGAACAAGTTACTTAGTGAGGATGAGATGGATTTTCTTCTGACGAAGGCCGATAGTGAAAATGGCACCATAGAAGAAGCCGCTGCCGTATATGGGCTTACAGCTAGTGAAACATCTGCTGTGTGGGCTGAAATAACAACAAAGCTCACATCGCATCCAGTTATTCGCAAGATGTTCGTGAGCTTTTAACACATGTTGATATAATTAATATTAGGATAAATGCAGCTATGTTTTTTTGATCCCGCCGGGCAATGGCGGGGTCTTTTTTTTATTTTCCAGTTAATTTTGAGAAAAGAGTATATAGCTGCTCATATGTCATATTGTGCAGTCGCATTATAAATATGAGTAAAATTAAATGCGCCACAATCAAAAATACTATTGAGCATCTTGCCCAATTTCGTCTTGTTTTATTATTGCTATCAAACGCATAATACCCTGTGCTCATAATTCCTATCACAGGAATAAAATATAATACAAGTGGTATAATCCACTCTTTAGTCTTCATCAGTTTTTGTCTTCTATCTCTCATATTCCTCATCCTCTAATATGTTTTCTCGTATATCAGACGGAGCATCTTTTATCGCGTCCCCCGTCTGTATAAGAATCTGGTAATGATCTACTGCTGTTTTTGCATCATGAGAATTCAATCTACTTACCATGTAATTAAAACATTCTATTACCGTTTTATCAGGATTTTTCTTGATTATCATAGATAATTCATCAGATAAATCTTTCACCTGCATTACAGCTCCTCCTCTGACATCATTCTCGTTGTAACCCCGTTCGAATTAGATTCAGAAATAAGCACAAGCCATTCTGATGACGTTTTCTCTATCTTCTGATACAGTCCCATAATCACGGACATCCTGTTTATCTGGTCCGTATTCTGGGTTTTATCCTGGGTCACTGTGATTGTTCCATCATCCACATTTGCTGCAATACTTATTCCGGCGGAATTTAGTTCCGCTTCCATAGATTTTATTTTATTTTTTATACCCTCTTTTATCGCAGTTCTATTCTGCGCATAGTCAGTATTGATAGATATCTCATTATTCGCGTTTTCTATGGTTGCATTATCATTGAGCAGCTTTACAACATCATCACCAACAAGATCATACATTTTTTTACTTATAACTGTATGCCGTTCAGATTTCACCTGTTCGTTGTCATCTTTCTGTTCCGTCTTTATTGCATCTAATTTCGTTGCAACGTTGCTGCCTTCGGATTTGCCATGATCCTTTGTTACACCTATGATCAGCGATATAATCGCCAAAATTATTAAAATAGCTATACACACTACTCTTGTTCTTTTATTATTCATCCGTTATCCTTCTTTCTTTATGAAACTCTCCTATTCAAACTCCGGTTCTTCCTCATCTGCAGAATCATATACAATATATGGTGTAATATCTTCGTCATTACCTATTGATTCTTCTTTCTTTCTCTTTTTTGATGCGGAAAATTTGTTCTCGGTATCATAGTTTTCGCCTATCTCGCTTGAAGCAGCCTCGCCACTATCTGTTTGGTCAGAAGTTAATTGATTATACACAGACATCATTTCCCAGAGCCATTCCTTGCCTTTTGACGAATCTGCAAGCTCTGTAAATAAATGTTTTCCGATGATTTCCGGAAGATCTGCTTTTATATCATTCGTGACTTTTATTGTTACATAATTTGATTTACTCTGTGTATTTTTCAGCTCCTGATAAAACATTGTAAATCGGTTAAGCCATTCTATATTCTGATGATCCTTAGAGGCTTTGACATCAAGAAATATATATTCCCCAATAGAATCTGCTATTTCATTAAGCTGTGTCTTGGCTATTTTTAACTCCATATGCACTCCTTTATTTAAACTGGTATATTACAAGCCGAGGGTGGCAAAATTCCACCCCCGCATAAAAAATATGTGATTATTTTATCTCTTGTCCCAATAAATCTTAGTTTCGTAATTCTCATCAAGCCTTATGTTACCAGTAAAGCGAGTTCCATCCTTCTTCTTCATTGATACATTTATAAGGCTATCATTGCCTATCAAGCGTTCAATCTCCTGATCGTTCAAGGTATGTCCACAACAATTTCTAAATATCTTAAATCCGCAATCACAAAACGCACCACCCTTATTGAGTTTAATATCTGCAGCTCCGCATTTGGGACAGTTAAGGCCTGACGAAAAATCAAAACATACTTTATCCTCGTTTGCATTCCAATATAATTTTGCCGAAAAAGACTTTCCTGCCTTACTTTTAAACGGGAGTAAATCTGTCTTGTCTCCATCCATTATCTGCCTAACTAACTTTTCGTCTATTGGTTTACTGCAGATGACTCTAGGAATTCTCACATTACAGTCTCTACATACATATCCATATCTATCTATTGCTAATGGTCGTCCGCATTTTATACAGGATGCATCAACAAGCTGCTCCTGCTCTGGTATATCATCTATCTGATTACACATGACATTAAGATTGTCGAGCATATTATCGTATGCTTCATTGTAATCAGACTCACCTCTTTGTATTTTTTTAATTTCCGTGTCCATTTTAGCTGCAAATACAGGAGATGTTATATCAAGCGGTTCTACAGCCTTAATATATTTTCGACCTTCATCAGTTATGTATAGTCCGTCCTTTTTTTCACACACATATCCACGTTCTATGATATCTGATATGATAGTTGCCCTTGTAGCAGGCGTTCCAAGACCTTTTGAGTCTGCCATAGTCTTCTTTAAGGCCTTATCCTCTATGATCGTATCTATATGCTCCATTGCATTAAGCAGTGTAGCCTGTGTAAGTCTCTTCGGCGGTGTGGTTACTTTCTTTGCTATCTTAAATTCTTCTACATTCACGTTATCATTTTCAGAAAGTGCGGGAAGATAAGCGTCTTTCACCCCTTTGTATAAAACTCGCCACCCCTGCTCTATCACAATCTTTCCCCTTGCGATAAAATGATAATCCCCATGCTTAGTTATGAGCACCGTTTTATCCTCACAAACCATAGGAAGAAACTGTGCAAGGAGTCTTTTATATATCAAGTGACAGATTTTTATTTCACGCTCCGACATTTTTGATAAATCAGGGATCTGTGATGTGGGTAGTAAGGCATCATGTGATTCTTTATTGACCTCCGTATCATTAACCACTTTTTTATCAGCTATAACCCTAGAAAAAACAGATGAATCTATTTGTGCTGCTACATCTGCAAGGTCCTCAAATACTTTCATTTGAGAAAGCATCTGCGGAAATTCTTTTGCCTTCTCACTTGATACAAAACGACACTGAGTTCGTGGATACGATATTACTTTGTGTTTTTCGTACAGGGACTGGATTATGTCAAGAGTCTCACTAGGGCTATATCCCAGAGACTTACCCGCTTCAGTTTGAATTGCGGCCAGGTCATATAACTGCGGAGCGTGGGTACTTTCCCGCTTAACAGTCTTAGATTCTACTATTCCGTTCTTAGGGATATCGACCGGAACATCTTCTGGCGTATCAAATTTTTGCGGATTCTTTTTATCCTGAGTGAGTGTGGCTCTAAATTGACCGTAATCTGCCTCTAAATTGTAATAGTTTCTTGGTATAAAATTTTCTATCGCCTCAGAATTATCATAGACAAGCTTTATAGTCGGTGTTTTTACCCTTCCTACAGCCACCATAAAATTCATCTTTGTAGTCATCATTCTTGTTGCATTCATGCCATAAAGCCAGTCAGCCCTTGAACGCATAAGAAATGATTGAGTATAATGCTTATGTACAGGATCAGTATGATAATCAGTCATGCATAGTAGCTGCTGAAGAATTTCCTCATCGGTAAGTGAATGTTCTATGAATCTAAGGGTCTTTTTTTCCGTAATTCCAAGGAAAGTTTCAAGCAGATAATATATACCATACCCTTCCACATCAGAGTCGGTGCCAACAATAAGTCCATTAACAAGATCCAACTTAGATTTTATTTCACGCATTACCCTCTCGTTATATTCCTTCTGGATCATCTTTATTTTCCAATGTGCAGGTATCATAGGATAATCGACTTTATCCCATGACAGACCATTCCATTCATCATACTCATTAGGCTCATAGTTTGTGCATATATGTCCGGCCAGCGCAACAAACTCTATTTCTCCGAGCTTCGACTGAATTTCTCTTTCGTGCTTATCATAACAAGCCTTTACTTCTCTCATAAGAGACGGCTTTTCGCATATCATCAAATACCGCTGCATAAATCACGCATCCTTTCAACTTTTATGATTGATAATGAAAATATGGGATTTCGCTGCAACATACGCTTTGTTATACTTTTGAGACGGAATTAAGTTCCGCTTTAGTACACGACTCTTTTTTTCTCATCATTCTTTTCTTCAAAATAGCTGTGCTCAGGTCTAAAAATCAATTCAATTTGGCCATTAGACCGGCCATACGTTTGTTTTAAAATACTGAGTATTATATTCTTATACTCTCCATCGTACTTATCATTTTTGTATTTCATGCCAAGTATCACATCGGCAACATATTCAATTGAGCCTGAATCCTTGAATGACTTAAGAGTTACATCCGTATAATGATCCCTGTTTAATGCAGAAATCATAATTACAGATGTATTGTAGCGCGCACTCATTGCTTTAAGAGCAAGAACATTACTATCTACAACCTGCTTGTCTGTCATATTCGGTCGTCCCTTCATCATCTGAAGATAATCCACAATAACAACCGGAGCTTTCTCAAAGTTTGTAACATAGTCATCTATATATTCGTTCATTGCATCTACAGAGCTTTCATACGGAATTACATAGATATTCCGAGAAAGCATAGATACCCTTTCTACAAGCGTTTCATCACCTATGTGTTCATGTTTTTTTGTCGATAGATACAATTGCCGGTCTAAAGCTTTAATCGACAAATGATCCATATCCATTTCAAGAGAAAACACCACTACCGGAATACCATTTGCAGATAAATTTTCAGCTACTTGCATAATAAAAGTTGACTTACCAAGTCCAGGCAGTGCGCCAATGCAGTATAATCCGGATGATATTCCCCCATTCAATTCGTTATCTAATTTATCAAATCCTGTAGGGTATACGTATCCTGCAGCTCTCAAATTTCCTGATTCTAATTTCTCCTTAATATTCGCTGAGATGCTCTTTGTATTCCAATCAATCTTTTTCATAACCATTATCCTCTCCGTAACCTAGTAATAACCATTTCTTTTTAAGGTTCTTTTCTTACATTCCGTGTCATATCATATATAAATTTTATCCAAAACATAAATTTTGCCACTTCTCTTTTCCTACATAATACTTACATATTACTTACACTTGGAAATTTGAATCAGCGCAAGCCCTTATTCCATAAGGCTTTGAAGCCGTTTTTTTATCTTCGACGTGGGTGCACTTTTTACCTGGCGTGGGTGCAAAAATTGCATAGCGTGGGTGCACTTTTTACTTAGCGTGGGTGCACTTTTTACTTAGCGTGGGTGCAAAAATTGCATAGCGTGGGTGCACTTTTTACCTGGTAATGTTTTTTCTATTTGTTTTCAGAGGTAATGAGACCTGTGTCATTGTATTTAATTTTGAAACCCATAATAGGGTCCGCCGGATTATTAGAATCACCCTTTCTATAAATCTTAAAATCTATAATCACACCTATATCTTTCAGGTATTCTAAAGTATCTTTCACGATCTTGTGTATTTTCTTCTTTGTATTTTTCCACGACTCAGTATTATCAGGTTTATATCCAAGTTCTGCAAACAGTCCTCTTGCTTCACCATTTGACTCATACCACAGATAAGATATCTTACTACTTCCAAGGTTGTTTTTATTGTTCATAATCTGAGCAACTCTCTTGATCACATATCTTTTAATCAATATTGCTTCGTTTGTATCACTAAAATAATCCTGTGTCTCAAGAAGTTTTTTGGGTACATCTATGATCTGTCCCACTGCTTCAGCGTACCGGTACAACGCTGATACATCTCTAATTGGATATGCTGTAAGATCTTTTCCATTCGAGCTATACTTTGCATCAATCTTATCTAGGGGCAGCAAACAGCTGTCATATCCAAGAATAGTTATTCCATCAGAATTATTACATTTTTTTCTTGACGAAATTTCGCTACTAAAGTCTATGTACACATGTATATAACGCAGCTTTTCAACGCTTTCCCTGATCCGATCTAATTGCTTTTTTGTTGGCCTTTTTTTATCATTTCCAGACAGCACTTTTGCAATACCCTCTAATGTTATGGTCTTTGCACCTGACATTGTGATTGTATAAACTGCGTCCATCACAACCATATCAAACTGATCAACCTTTTGTGTAAATGTGATACAAGGATCCGACCACAGATCGACAAGATTAAATACATTATCTTTTATTGCAACCTCAAATTTTGATTCATCTGATCGTTCATTTATATCTATGTCCTTCGTTCCGATGACCCTGAATACCTTAGTGTTATTCATGTATTGTTTGTCATATTTATTTTCCATACAGACTTTCCCCCTTTGTTTTTCCTGCTTGTAAATATGTTATTTTCGCTGGCGTGGGTGGCTTTTTTACATGGCTACATTTTTTTCCGGATTTTTTTGTCTTAATCCTCCTAAAAATCACTATATTTATGATAATTTTTCACCAAAATGAAGTGTTCTGGCTTGGCGTGGGTGCACTTTTTACATAGCGCACTTCTTTTTTCATGGTTGAATTATAAAAAAAAGAGTCCTTGGAAAATTGTTCCACAAGACTCTTTCTTATAAATTGGTTAGATATTACCACTCAATATTTATTCCATCAGGTGATATATCTCTATACTTCAGAATGTTACATATCTCTTCTCTTGAAACATGATGCTGATCATACGCATACTGTGATGAAAAATTGTCAATACCATAATAGTCAATACAACCGATAGCATATAATACTTCATCAATATTAGATTCATCCATTCCAATGAAGTTGCATACTGCATTTCTGTCGATCCAACTATCATTTATATCTACTATACAATCTCCGAAAATATAGTAACCCTTTTCATCATCGAGAGGCATACAGTACAGAATGTCAAATTCTCCATTATCGTGATTATCCTCCACAAGAACACCTCTATCAAAGAAGTCCTGATCTCCATAGTTCTTATACATAGGGCAAAACCTCCTCCGGAATCTCTACGAATTTGACTGTACAGTCATACTGTGGTTCAGCCCACAACTCGGCAGCACATTCATCGCATATGCAGAGTTCGTGATAATCAATACCTGTAATATCATTATTGCCATTTATAGGAAACAGAGTTTTATTCCCACATTTTGGACATATAAAAACATGGTCATGTATATTATTCATAACTTTTCCTCCTAATTGTTCAAATTAGACAACACTATATTGCCGGTACGTCGGGTACTCTCCATTTCAATTATCCGCTGATTACTGCTGCCACGAAAATTAAGTTTGAGATCTTTCTTATCCAATTCGAACCGACCATCAACAAGTATATCTATAAGATTCAATATCTTGTCTGTTGTATATGGTATATATCTGCAGCCGTTAGGCATAAGATCAACATTATACAAATAGCCCGTATACATCCATATGTCCTTATCTGGGCAGTCCTTTTTCACTCTTTCAATGAGCTGTAAAACGCCCTTCTGGTTTACCAGTTCAAATGGATCTCCTCCAAGGATAGTGATTCCTTCGTAATATGGTTTCTGCAATTCAGTTATTATCCTATCTTCCACATCATCTGTATAGGCATATCCATAGTTAAAGTCCCAAGTTTCTTTATTGAAGCAGCCGTTACAGTGGTTTAAGCATCCTGAAACAAAAACAGATACCCGGATTCCTATGCCGTTTTCTGTGTTCGCCTTTTTTATTCCTGCGATATTCATAACAAATCCTCCTATTTTTTATTTGTAGAAAATATGAATACATAAGGTAAAAAAAAGCTCCATATTCATTGTTGTATTAGAATCATATCATGTTGCAATTATTTCAGAATCGTTCTATCTACTATAATCAATCTTTATTTCCCCACCTACAATTCCATAATCTCTATCGGGAATGTAATGAGCAATCAAACTTCCCCAATTATACTCACCTATGAACGAGTTATCAGTTTCTTTATAGCTGCCAATTGCCATTCCTTTGAGCCATTTTTTACTGGCATCTATAAGGTTCATTCCTGACTGGTTAATAAGAGTCGGCTCAATAATAATCTGTCTTGAGTTCTCACCTTCATCTATTCGAAACTTAACACTTGCATCAATGCCATTGCTCCTAATCCACTTCTTTATTGTGATGATTCCCCAGCCTTTTTCCCATACATCAACATCCACTAAATTAGTATCGTATTTTTTAAAATCTTCAAGCTTGGAATCTGGCCCCATAACCACGCCTTCAATTTCTACAATTCCTGTTTTTAGATCAATCATTCTTCGCGCACCGCCTTTATTATTTTATTCCACAGTATTTTACAAAAATATGAATATATAAAGTTAAAAAAAAGCTCCACATTCTTATTATGAATGTGAAGCTTTCTTATTTTGACCGTTATCCCATGCATAATTGTTCTTGCAAATTTTATCATTTTTTCAGACTCTTACTTATCAAACGGCATGTCGAAATGCATCACACGCGCCTTAATCTCTTTTGTCTTACCTTCGTTCCAGAAGTTAGCCCCAAGATATCCGCACGTTCTTCTAGTGACGTTCATCTTATTGTGATCCTTGTTGCCACACTGAGGACACTCCCATTCATTATCATCGTTTATGATGATCTCACCGTCATATCCGCACACCATGCAATAATCAGATTTTGTATTGAACTCTGCGTACTGGATGTTGTCATAAATAAACTTGACAAGTTCCTCAAGCACAGGAAGATTATTAGTCATGTTAGGAATTTCAACATATGATATAGCACCACCAGATGAAATTGTCTGAAACTGGCTCTCAAACTTCAACTTATCAAAGGCATCTATCTGCTCTCTTACGTCTACATGATAAGAGTTAGTGTAATATCCCTTGTCCGTTACATCTTTGATTTCTCCGAATCTTTCTTTGTCGATTTTTGCAAACCTATAACAAAGGCTTTCTGCCGGAGTACCATAAAGGCCAAATCCAATTCCTGTCATATCTTTCCAAAGCTCACACTTGTTTCTAAGGTATTTCATTACCTTTACTGCAAACTCGGTCGCTTCAGGGTCTGTGTGACTCTTTCCAGTCATGAGTTTTGTAAGTTCATAAAGGCCAATATATCCAAGAGATATAGTTGAATATCCACCTTTAAGCAGCTTGTCTATAGGTTCACCTTTTTTTAGTCTTGCTATTCCTCCATACTGGAAGTGTATAGGGGAAATATCACTTGATGTACCAAGAAGAGCCTTGTGTCTACACATCAGCGCTTCAAAACAAAGAGATGTTCGTTCTTCCATAAGCTGCCAGAATTTATAATAGTCTGGTCCATTTGGAGTCTGTGAAAGAATTCCAATCTGAGGAAGATTAAGGCTTACTACGCCCTGGTTGAATCGTCCTTCCCATTTGTAATTGCCATTTTCGTCTTTCCATGGAGACAGGAATGATCGGCAACCCATACACGAAAATACTTCTCCATCGTAATTTTCTCTCATTTTCTTTGCTGATATATAATCAGGATACATTCTCTTTGCAGAACATTTAATGGCAAGCTTTGTAAGATAATCATACTTACCGCCATTAAGACAATTATCTTCATCAAGAACATATATAAGCTTTGGAAACGGTGGCGTAATATACACACCGGCTTCATTCTTAATTCCTACAATTCTCTGTTCAAGAATCTCCTGGATAATAGCTGCCTGTTCTTCCTCATAGCCAAGACTCTTATCAACCCATAGGAATAGTGTTACAAATGGTGTCTGTCCGTTGGTTGTCATCAACGTATTGATCTGATACTGGATTGTCTGTACACCTGCAGTAAGGTTCTCCTTTGTTTTTGCCTTCGCAACCTCTACAACCTGTTCATCGGTTAAAGAACCACAAGCTTCCTTTGTTTTTCTGACATTCTTTTCATAATCATTTCTTAAATACTTGGCTAGGTGAGATAACTTCACGGACTGGCCCCCATACTGACCACAGCTTACAGCAGCTATGATCTGCGTCATAACAGTGCAGGCCACCTGGAAACTCTTAGGAGTTTCTATCATCTTACCATTCATTACCGTGCCGTTATCAAGCATATCCTTAATATTTACAAGGCAGCAGTTGAATATTGGCTGGATGAAATAATCCGCATCATGGAAATGCAGTACGCCATCTCTGTGAGCATCTACAATCTTCCTTGGCAGCAGATCTCTCATAGTCATATCCTTTGACACTTCACCTGCTATAAGATCTCTCTGAGTTGATGCCACAGTCGCATTTTTATTTGAGTTTTCTTCCATGACATCTTTATTGCTGCCGTTTACAAGGGCAACTATGCTCTCTCTGACACACTTTGACACACCCCTTACCTTTTCCTTATCATGTCTGTATATAATATACGTCTTGGCAAGGGCGGTGTAGCCCTTTTTTATTATAGCCTCAATGACACTTTCCTGAATATCCTCAACACCCGGACATTCTTCTCTTATTCCGGTTTCCGCAAGATCCGTGAGAACATCAACGTCACGATCAGTTATCTGATCAATTCTGTCAAGCTGTTCGTTTGCTTTCTGTATGGCTGTTCTTATCTTGTTTTTGTCATAAGCAACAAAAGTACCATCTCTTTTTTGAACTGTTTTTATTAACATAATATAATCCTCCTTATTAATTTTTTTTCAGGCTATCTTGAATATGACTTAATCTATCAATAAAAAAAACAGCACCCGCAAAATTTTGCGGATACTGTAATTTTTTTGTTGTTCACATATACTTATCGTGTACATATTACTTAACCAGAAGAGATTTACTATACTTGAGTCTTGCAAATTCACAGGATTCGCCATTCTCTTCAAGGCTCTTAAGATAGATCTTTAGTGCTGTTGTATCTACCTTCGGATCCTGAGGAATCAAGTATTCTGATGGAATATCTTCAATGTCATCATATTCTACAGATGAATTTCCAGTTCTTATAGTCGCAGACATCAGATCACCCTTGAATGCCTTCATTCCCTGAAGCTCCATAGTTGTGAGCACCATGTCGTACATGCGTTTGGCATGCTTTACATCAGCTTCACCATTTTTCTTGATCTTATCAATAGCTTCAGCCTCTGCTTTAGCGTAAGCAATTTTTCCTTCTCCTCTTGTCTTGAGCTGATATGCTACCTTGAGCCAGCCATCCATCTTTCCGGAAAGCTGATCGGTTAAAGCCTGAATTTTCTCCTCATATTCTTCCTCTGAAATGTCCCCATCCTCGCTAAGTTCAAGTAACTCAACAAACTCGTTGCCTAATGCAAAGAGACTTTTCTTTTTTTCTTCTAACATTTCATCCTTTTTTGACATATCTTTATCCTCCAATTTATTTTTTATACTAGAAATATCGGAATACAGACAAAATAAAAAAACAGACCGTGCATTTACACACAGTCCGTTTTTTTCTATTACTCAGAAAAAGATACAAGCTCAAATTTATATGACATCTTTTTGTTATACCAATGTTCTGACATATATCCAATACAGTCAAGTTTTGTTGGCTTTTCTGCCTTCTCGTATGCAGTTACCATTCCAAATCCCATGATAGTAAGATTTGCATCTTCATTTTTCAACATAAAATGAGTACCATCTCCTATTACACGGTATTCGTAGTCCGATACATCTATTCTCATTCGGACTGAAATACGAGGATTACCTTCGCCATATGGAGCAAACCGGTTAAGTTGTTCTACAACCTCCGGAATCTCTTCAGGTTCAATTTCAATGTCATAATATACATCAGTTGAAAGTTCTGGAATCTCTCCACACGCCTCAATGAAGGCCTGTTTAAATTCATCAAGTCTTGACAACCTGATTGAAAGGCCTGCTGCACCTGCATGGCCACCGTACCCTTCTATCTTATCCTTGATTTTATCAAGTACATTCTTCAGATGTATCTCAGGTATGCTTCTGCCAGAGCCTTTGATGATGATATCTCCATCTTCTGCTACTTTCTCTGTCTTGGTGAAGACAATTGATGGGCAGTAAAAATCTTCTGTTAATCTTCCTGCGACAAGGCCTATGATACCCTCACCGATATTTTCATCATAAACAACTATTGGTCTTGTACCATCAAGAGTATCATATACTCTAGCCGTATCGTTCTTAGCAATTTCCTTACGCTGTTCGTTCGTATTGATTGCATTATTGACCTTAAACATAAGCTTCGGATCGTCACGGTCAAGCTTTAGAAGCCTTAAAACTCTCTCTGCGCCGTTATCATAAAGCCTTCCGGATGCATTAAAGATAGGGCCGAGTTTAAACCCATAATCCATCTCAGTCTGATGTCCATCAAATCCTAATTTATTTATGAGCGCATTAAGACCTGGAATTACTTTATTTTTATTCAGCGCTTCAAGCCCCTTAATAACCATCTGCCTGTTTGCTCCATATAGAGGCATTACATCAGCAACAGTTCCAAGCGAAGCAAGATTAAGCAGTTCGATAAGCTTTAAATTCGGCAAAAGTTTTTTTGCAAATCTGTAAGCAAGACCTGCTCCGCAGTAGTCAACAAACTCTGACTTTTCCGGATAGACATGTGGGTCTAATATCACATCTGCCGGAGGCAGTATGATCTTGCCATCATCTCCTATAACGGGGAGATGATGATCAATGACGATTACTGATAATCCTTTTGCTTTTGCTTTTTTAATTGCCGGCAATGCTGCAATCCCATTATCCACTGTTATTAACAGCCCCTCAGATATCTCATCAATGATTTTCTCAGATAGCCCATATCCCTCTGAAAATCTTCGTGGAAGTCTTGTTACAGGGGTTCGATTGGTCTTTTTTAATGCTTCGTACAGAATATCTGTAGAAACAATTCCATCTACATCATAATCACCAACAATCGTAATAGTCTCATCATCATTAAGCATCATCCAGTTTCTAACAAACGCTACGGCTTCATCAAGCTGATCCACATGCGGATCAAGCCGCTCATCAAAAAACTGTCCCTCGGTATATCCATTTTTACTTATGTTTCTGAGCACGATTTTCTTTACATCATTTAACCCGTCTCTTTTTATATACATATATTCCTCCTATGTTCTCCATTCATTATAATGATTTGACATAAATATCCCTTTTTGCCAAAGAAAAAAAAGACAATGATTACTCATTGTCTTTTTCCGTAACTTTCTCAGATGAATCAAAAATATGCTTATGCTAATCTCCGCTCTACGAGACGGAAGATCTTTGATTCCGTTCTGATTTCTTCAAGTTCCCCCCAAGCATTCAATCTTGAAGAGGATATTTCTTCTGGGGCAAAATGGAGCCAATTGCCAAGTCCACAATCAACCCAATAGTTCCCACAATCAACCCAAATAGAGTATGCCTCACATACCTCTTTGGTTTTGTAGATTGTGTTTTGGGTCTCGATCTGAACCAGTCCCGGGAGAACTATATAGTCCTCCACCGAAGAGGTAAGATACCACTTACCGTCTTTTAACACCTGACATCGGTCTCCGATGCCTGCTCCCATCATAAGTCCATCAATATATCTAGTCCTCTTTTCCATAATTCTTTTATCTCCTTTTTTTTTATTTGTTACAAACATGCAAAACACAATAAAAAAAAATAAATGCTACCTTTGTTCATAATGAACAGAGGTAACATTTGTTTGTAAAATGTATAACTATATGCCTATTCAGGATTCACAGATTCGTTTCCAGATTCCACTAATTCAAGATTGTTATTAACAAAATCCGACAGATTCCTTTTACTGTATTTTTCTTCATTTGTGACAGGCTTTTCTGCCTTCTCCAAGACGAAACAACAATACAGTAACCATTTTTCAGGGTCTTTTTTAAACATTTCTATCTGTTCAAAGGTCGGATACGTTGGGATTAGATCTATTTTTTCAAATCTCTCTAACTCCTTATCATATTCATCAAATGTTATTGTCATGGCTGAGTCCTCCTAACATATATTGTGATATAATCTTCTGATATTCGTGTTACTCTATACGCGATATGTCCGCATATATACATCTTTCCTGATTTTAGTTCACCATTTGCATACTTATTTCTTGCATCCTGTTTTACCATATCTGAACGTATGAGACTCATCCTCATGTTACATGGCTTTTCACCATCAGATCTGTTCTCCCTGTAAAAACATGGACATCTATAATATATATTTCTTGCACCTTCGACGGGAATCATTCTTTTTCCATCCTTGGCACATAACATGATAACTGTCATTTTTTCATCCTCTCAGCAGCTTCCTTAGCAAGTCGTGACCTGGTACATTCACTTTCGTAAAAAGATGTGATCTCGCAAATATCTGAGCCTTTCATTCTTTCTATTGCATACACAAGACCATTATTACGGCTATCCAGCCTTATGTTATCTATCTGGTTTACGTCTCCAAGCAAAACTATCTTAGAGCCTTCACTCGCCCTTGTCACAATTGATAATATCTGGTTAGGAGTTGCATTCTGACATTCATCAATTATTATATATGTATTTGGAATTGAACGCCCTCTAAGGTATGCAATACTCTCAGCATAGATATATTTTCGTTCAAATAATTCATCAATCTTATCTTTTGCAAGCTGCATAGAATCTTCTTTATCTCCAAATATGATACCTAGATTGTCATACACGCCTCGCATAAGCGGAGATATTTTATCCTGTTCAGTTCCCGGAAGGAAACCGATCTCTTCATCCATCATCACATTTGGTCTGCAAACCAGAACATTTTTATATTTAGCGGAGTTCATTGACTGTTCAAGTCCACTTGCAACAGCAAGGAGCGTCTTACCTGTTCCCGCCGGACCATTACATATAGTAAGTGGTTTATCCGACATTAGCGCTTCAAGCAAAAAAGTCTGGCCGGTATTCCTTGGGGATATATCGCATGGAAACATTTTTTTCTTCTCTATAAAAAGAGGAACTAAATTCCCTTTTTCAACCTTTGCCAATCTGCTGCCGCCCTGCCAATTTTTCACTACTATGAATTCATTTTCTGTTAAGTCGGTGATTGCTATTTGGTCTTTATTTACAGGGGCTACAATTTCCAGATTTACGCCTTTCGATAACATGCTAAAAACATCATCATTTACATATATCTCGCGTCTTCCAGTATAAAACTTCTCGCCATTTGGCAGTCTGTCATTCTTATACTCCTGCGCTGCTATTCCCAAGCAATCTGCCTTTATGAGCATATTAATGTCATTTGTAACAAGAATCGTGTTTTTATCAGAGCAATTATCATCCTGTGATAGACTTAATACTGAAAGCAGTATTTTATTGTCCATTTTATCTTCAAACCACCAGTTCGGATTAGAGTCATTAAACAATGTACTCGTTGCTTTCTGCTGCACAGGTGAATATATTGAAAACATAGCATTTTCATTTATTTTTACACCTGACCTTATATCTCCATTTTCACGAAGTTTTAGCATTATTCTAATTGCTTCTCTGGCATTATACCCTGTTTCACCTGGAGCTTTTTTCAATCCGTCAATTTCTTCCAATACTGCAAAAGGAACTATTACATCATTATCCTCAAATTTGAAAATACTATTGGGATCGTGGATTAACACATTTGTATCTAACACATAGTTTTTTTTCATGCATACTTCGGGCATATTATGTAGCCCGCTCCTTTCCTGTATTGATAAAAACATGAAATTTTTTTGCATAAGCAATAATTCAATAAAAGCCATATTTGATGTATACCAGGTGCCCATAAATAATAATTTTAGGAGGAAAAAACATGAACAGTGCAACTATTCAGGGAAAAATTACAGACATATACAAAGGAAAGCAGGTATCAATAGTTACTGTAGTTGTAAAAGGAATGGACAGAAGAAACAATGTAAAGTTTGATTATCCACAGATTCTTTTCCGTGGTAATTCAAGAATATTTGTTGATGAATGTAAAAAGGGCGATTACGTAACTGTTATAGCTGAAGTAAAGAGCCGTCAGATTACGAACAAAGCCAATAGTAATAAGCGGTATTTTGATCAGTATCTTAACGGAATCGCTATTACTCCCGCCTCAAACGAGATGTCTGAGGTGTTTAATACGGAACTTAGAGGCCCATTTACTTACAAGAACGAGATTTATATTGAGGGATCGTTTGTATCCGCCATCGAAAGAAATAATACTCTTGGTGTGCTTATCAGGCCAGATGAGGACGACTTCAATCTTTATTGTGTAAGTTATATCGAAAAAGATAGATACAAAGAATTAAAAAGAGGAACCCGGATATGTGTCAGATGTGAAATGCAGACAAGTATCAAAGAAAGAGATGGTCAGAAGAACTTCTTGAAAAATCTTGTAATCACAAATTTTGGAATACCTGGAAAAGAAACGATGTCTAATCCAACAACAGAAGATTTCAGAAAAATCATAAGACGTTCATTCCTATAAACAAACAGTCCCGGAAGATTTAATCTCCTCCGGGGCTATTTTCATGCAATTGTTTTCATCTCTTCAATAGATGCCGGCAGTCCGGAATATGATGTTTGATCCTTTTCTACAACATATTCTTCGCCTTGTGATGAGGTTACTGTATGGTCGTATGGTCTAACCCATTTTCCATTGATTCGCCATCTATGGATGATCTCGTTGTACAATGCACCATGTTCCTGATCCCAGAATATATGTGAAAACCAGTAAGGCATATAATATCGTTTGATGATCTCATCAGCCTTTTCTATTGCTCCTATTTCTACAAGTTCATGATCATACTCGTTAAAAGCAGCTCTATAGATATCAGCCATTTGCTCCTGATTGTTCATAAAATCAAGAGCGTTTTCCCTCATTTCTTTCGCCTTGTCTGCATCTGTCACTATAAATTTAGCATCAGTATTTGCATTTAACATAATAAGGCTTTTGATACAAAGTTCGATCTTAATCTTCAACTTTGTATACGCTTCCTTATACTTTGTTTCAAGTATTTCCTTTGAGCAGTTCTGCTCATTCCTTTTCAGTTTTGCAATGAGATCTGACAACTCGATAAAAGGATTTCCCTTTGTTATCAGGAAATTAAAATACTCTTCTTTCCACATATGTTTCTCCCTTCTTTTAAAAACATTGTTCGTACTAAAAATATCAGCCATTATCCTTGCGTAAATAAAAGGTATTTTTTTATCTGGGCAAAAACTCATATTATTTCCAAATCATTAAAATTAAATACAAAAAGAGGAGGAAAAAAATATGAATACGAACAACAGTGCTACTGAAAACCCAGCCATGAGGAATCCCATGGAATTTACCTATGCTATAACAAACCAGACGTTCGCTTTGGAAAATCACTTTACAACGGCAAAGATTGAAGACGGAGAATTTCCACTTGGCATATATGACAAGCGTTTTTCGAGACTTACAGGAGTTGTAATAGCTGATGGAAACAATGCGACATTCAACATTCCCAAAAGAGAGCTCGCTGCAATCATCAAAAAGAGCGACTATGCGTTAAGAAAACATATGGACTCTTTATATGACAATACTGAGTCCTCAAATTCAGAACCATTATCATCCGCATATACGGTAAAGTTTACTTCCGGACGGTTGAAGGGAAAAACTCCCGCTGAAGTTTTGATTGATGATCCGAACAATAAAGACGTGCTGAATAGTCAGTATTCTTTTCTCAAGAAGAATGTTTCTAAGTATCCTAAGAATCAGGAACAGATGGATGCGATTGTTGAGGCTTCAAGACTTCTGCAGGAAGGTAAACTTTCTTGCAACAATGTAAGAAAGTCCGTTACCGTTCCTATATATACGCCTGGATTTAGGCCTCTCACATCAAGGACTAGAGAAGATGGGAAATCTTTTGTTTACGATGTGAAGATCAACTGGTATGTGGGTGCTGAGACACCAGTTACAGTAGAAGTTTCAAACTTTTATGCACCGGTTAAAAAGACTGACACCGGACTTCTTAATGTAATGGTAAAGGACAAGGATTCTGAAATAAAATGCTCCACTTCTATCCTTGCAGATACCTGGATGGATATTGTCTATGATATTGAAGCACAGATGAGAGCTTTCGAAATATGCAATTATAGTAACGCATACATTGCAGCTTCAAAACAGGACAAGAAAAACAGAGAAAATAGGAACAAGTAGTTTTTTAGACTAGAAAGGAATTTTTGAGTGAAAGTAACAATTAATGATTTGATACGGTATGCGAAAGCAAATGGTCTTAATCTGGATACAGAAATCATGATAAACGGGTGTGAACTTCATTATATATTTAATAAAAATGGAATTATTTATCTCGATGAAACAGAAAATGGAGATAATGAATAGAAAGGTATACTCTATAAAATAGCATAAAAATAGGCTAGAGGTGTTCAATCTCTAGCCTATTTGTTTTTGTAAAAACCCTTGCAAGTAAAGTTGTGAGTGCACGGCAGATTCGTGAAACCTCACACGACTAAAGTCACGAGTATGCGGCAGCAATTCATCAACTGAGATCTTCGTCATATTCATCATCATCATAATCTGGATCTGCATCATAATCAGACTCGTCTTTGTAAAGTTCAGCGACCTTCTCATCATATGGTGATAATGAGCCATTTTCGTTAAACATAACCATTACGCCATCACCCTTGTCTTCGACAACCTTGGACACTGGAAATCCCTCGCTATCATCCATATACGATACAAATGTTTTGTCATCTACATCACTGATCTGTACAAGTGATTCATTGATCAACTGCTTTGTTATGTCGTCAAAAAGCTCCATGATCTCTTTGTCTCGGCCAAGCTTAATCGGAACGCCTACAAGACTTGAGCTATCGAACATGCCATTTATCATGTATGTTTCCGGATTGATTTTCTTATATTCTTTATCCATGGTATAATTTCCCCTTTCGATTTTATTTATACAAATATGTGATAATGCAGTCCCTCAAAAAACAAAATCAGATATGGAATCCTCTAAGAAGTTAGGTTTACGCTTATGATACTCCTTATAGTAACCCTCCCTTATATAATTGTTTTCCTTGCAATATTCCGATAACCCCGATGTGATCAACAACTTTTCAAGTTCTATTCGTGATTTTCCATGATAGATGCTCTTTGGTATTTTTTCTTTAATTAGGTACATCAATCCAACATTATCGCCCACTTCTTTTCGAAAAGACACTAATCTGTCAACATCTTTATCAGAAACGTTAAATGCGGTGCACTTAAAGTAAGCTTTTTTATATTTCCAAAATTTTTCCACGAATTTTTGAATAAACAACGCTTCCAAACATGATCGGTTTGTTTCCACCTGGAAATAATTTATTAGCTGAATCGGATTCTTAAAAACAAATGTTATTTCATCAATACTTGCATATATCACGGCATCTGCATTGATCTCCTCAATAAGTTCAGCCCCATAAAACATCATCATTTCTGTGAAATTGCTTTTACCAAACATAGGATATTCTCTGTGATTTTTTGTGACGTCCTTGCCATCTAAAAAAAAGACAACCGGATCATCAATTTTTAGTTCACCATACGAATCCGCCTTGATTTTCCATAAATCCTCATATTTTTTCCGTATAGCTTCATAGTAATCATTTATACTCATATTCCATTATCCTTTCGTGACACGCTGTGCTGCTATAATATAAATATGCTATTATCAGGAAACGGAACTGAATTCCTTTTTTAGGTTTTTTTTGGGAAAAAATAATAAAATCGTCAAAATGCTATACTATACACATAGAAAAAAAGAAATTATACATATTTATTTATGTAAAACTCACGATACCCTGCGGTTTCTCTTCAGACCGGTTCGTGGCACGGAGCCACCTGTTCGTGTCGTGTTGCTAATATGCTGCTACAGGCAGCGCCTCCTTCCTTGGTCTATTACCAAAAGTGGATCAAGGGTTACGATGTTAGTTTAAATGGGAAAACACAGCAATCATGTTGAAAGTTGTCGGTTCGAGTCCGGCACATCGTTTCTGCCATTTATGGCAAAATATAATAATCAAAGGAGATATCAATATGAACAAGACAGAATTAGTCGCAGCAATAGCTGAAAAGGCGCAGATAACAAAGAAGGATGCTGATGCAGCATTAAAGGCATTTACGGATGTTGTATCAGATGAGCTCAAGAAGGGCGAGAAGATCCAGCTTGTAGGATTCGGAACATTTGAGGTGTCAGAAAGACCCGCTAGAGAAGGTCGGAATCCGAGAACAGGCGAGACAATGACAATTGCAGCTTCAAAGCAGCCTAAGTTCAAGCCAGGTAAGGCACTCAAGGACGCCATAAATTAACGGAAAGTTAATAACTTAGCACGAACATAATAACAAACAACGATCCATGGTAGGGTTGACACATACCGATCCGAGTTTTTCTCAAATGCCTGTATACTGCGCCTCTCTCCCCTCATTGAGTTTAAATAAGGCAGAGAACAGGAAGATGTCATTTTTCAGGAGAAAAGTATGAATAACAAAGATAACAATAGTTTAAATTCCAAAAACAATTTTAGGCGTGGATTTGTTGAGCTTATGGTTCTTTATCTTCTCAGTCAGAACGACAATTATTATGGGTGGGAATTGACACAGCTTATAGCAGATCTTACAAATGGTTTCATTCAGATTCCTCTGGGATCTTTTTATCCATTGTTGTATAAACTTATTGATGCTGGATATATAACTGAAGAAAAGCGACTCGTTGGAAAACGACGGAAAAGAGTTTATTATCACATTGAGGATTCCGGAAGGGAAAGATTAAAAAATCTCATGGACGATTACAATGCGACTATAACTGCTATGCAGTCCGTGTTGTCTTATCATCCACAAAGTGAGTAGGGAAACATCCCTGCTCTTTTTTTTGCAAGGTCATAAAATAAAAAGGCGCTCAACAAATCTCGCTGAACGCCCGCTCATTATTTTACATATACCGCCTGTTTACCATTTTCCCTATTTACAAATACCACTTTTTCTGATGTATTTCTTTCTACAAGATATTTGTCAGAACGAAGTCCCATTTTCTTTAAAATATCTTTCTGATCCCTTGTTGGTTTCTTTCCACTCTTCAAATTCTATTCCTCCGTGTCTATCACAATTTCTTTATTGTCTCCGATTGAGAATGTGAGGCTCTCATCGTCTGTATTGTCAACTGTATTTGGATCTAGTATGAAATTATTATCCTGCTGATCAGTCTCGTTTATTTCGAACCATAAATCCGAGAAACAGTCTCTTACATCTGTCATGTCCTGAGTACTTTCAAACACGAACCCAGTATTTGATCCTATGATCCAGCCTAAAATTTCATTCACTTCTTCACCGGTGCTATTTTCATATGAATAGTAAATGTAATTGATATTTGATGTAGAATCCGATCCAAGAATTTTACAATCCTGATTCACAGCATCATAATATTTCTTATACCATTTCGCTGTAAGAAAACACCCTGTCCCGAGTTTCTGCTCCTTATCATCAATAATCGACAATGTTTTATCTGTGTTATTATAGGAAATGGTATTTGTACGCTTATTATTGATCGTGATATGAAACACATCCCCTGTATCACTTGAAACATCCAGGACCTGACCACTATCTATGTCATCAGTCCTCTCCTGCTGCAACGATAATACGCTTTCTGTTGTTGGTTCATTATTATCACTCTTTGAACATCCCACAACCGCACCTATCATCATTAGTCCTATCAGCCCTGTCATGATCTTAACTTTCTGCATTTCTTTTACTCCTCTCTTCTTATATTAGAAAATATGGCTGAATATCTCTTGTATCAATAATATCAGATGGGGCGTTCGAAATTTTTTTACACAAAAAATATCCGATGCTGATAATAGCATCGGATACCTTTAAAATCGAAATACGATCATTAAAATGGAAGTTCAAACGATATATTGTTGTCTATTTCATTCTCACCTTCTGAGGAAAAGGTAAAGGATTCCACAGAGAAAAAAGTCTTTGTGTAGCTTTTACCATTGTAATTGTATGGCTCACTCATATATGAACATACAACAGACACCTCTCTGCCTTCTGTTATGTCACTAAGTAGGCTTTTCACATCTGATTTAGAATATCTGCATCTTGGGTAATCAAATCTCTGCTCTCCTTTGTTCAGGAAATTTCGTGCGATCTTAAGAGTAAACTCTACATAGTGTATATTTCCTTCCCTATTATAGGTTATTGAAACATCATCAATAATTCCTCCGAACGAACATAGATTTTTCGGATTACTCATCGTGATCCTCCATTCTCCTATACCACATACGGGCATCGGTTTCCTTCATAAATGAGCCTTCCTTAAGGCCCTCTGTAAGCCTGTCACATCGCTCACCAACTGTTATAATCGAGTCCAGCATCTTGAGTGCAAACGCCTCCTTAGTTGCTACTGGTTTGCCCTGATACCTTGATAAAAGGATATTATCAAAGATCTCAAAGCTTTCTTCATCAAGCTGCTTATCCTCAGGTATCATATGATGAGCTACTACAAGCTTATCATGAGCCGCGATATCAAAGCCTTTCAATGCAACCTCTCTCGTTGGCTGATAATCATTATCAACCATCATAGTAGATCCAGAATAGTATACGGCAGCAGCAGAAAGCATCAAGTCTCTGTCATATCCCATTGTTGTTGCGGTGCTGTCTGCAAGCTGCATGAGTTTGTATGTAGCTTCCATAAGCCCGCCATTTCTGGAATACTCATCACTTGCTGTCAGGGGAGCATGCGTGAATACTGCAAGCTCATTAGTTATTACCTTGCAAGCAAGACGGCAGTATCTTTCATCCTTTATTGTTTTTATAAGAGATGATATCTGTTTCCAGGTTGCTTCAATGTCGATCTTAGCCTTTGGTATAAACGATGATCTAGGCTTATCTGATGGATCCCAATCCTTCAAGGTATAAGTTTTATTACCTTCATACTCGCCGGCTTCTATTACGGCATCAATGATAGCTTTTTCTTCAACAAACCGTTCCGGTTTGAGAAAACTATTCATTTTTATTTTTTCTCCATCCGTATCCCTAACGATAAGCCTTTGATATTTACCCCCATTCCTTGCATCTGCAGTCTGAGCCGTCTCAATAAATATTGGCGTCTTCATCCTTTTTCCTATCTCTAACTTCATCAAACACATTTCTTTATCCTCCTCTTAGTTATTTTATTTACCTGAAATATGTCGCTGCTAAGAGGATAAAATAAACAAAAAATAGATGCAGTACTATAGACTACATCTACTCTTCGTTTTTACTATATACTAGACTTCCGCTTTTACTCAGTGGCAGCAGGGTGTATATAGCCTTTCCCTTAATCTCAGATCTATCCACAAAACCCCAATTTCTTGAATCATAAGAGTTCCCTCTATTATCCCCCATTACAAAATACTTTTCATCCGGTACTACAATTGTTTCATTCTTATAAGTAAAAGTTTTATACTTAACAAAGCTATCATCAACAAGGTCTCCATTCACATATATATTGTTATCTGAGAATGTAAGAGTATCACCAGGAAGTCCAATGACACGTTTTATAAGATTATCACTTATTTTTTTCCCATCCTTTTCAATGGTTTTATTAAACGTTATGATATCATACCTGTTAATAGTTTTTACATTTCGTGATATACATATTATGCTATTTATCCTTATTGTGTTTTCCATGGATTCGCTTGGAACATGATTAAATGTTACAACCTTGAATAATACAAAAAAGGTAATAATTGTTCCTATCAAAAAAACGATTTCGTGATAAATTGATCTGAATCTCTCGTCTTGTGTTGATTCTTTATTACTTTTCTTCACGATCTCACTTCCTTTCAAACAGCGAACTTCTTTAGCAATTCGTAATATCCATTGATAAGTGCTGCATCCTCATCAGAACCTCCTGCATCTGGATGTATTTTCTTAATGAGAAGATTTCTTTTTTCTTTGAGTTCTTTTTCCGTGTATGGGATTTCAAGACCAAACAGTTCTTTTGCTATATCAAATTCTGTCTTAGGCTGGCCTTGATCTTCTCTCGTTTTATATTCCTGCTGCCTCTTATAATTTTCTTGGCGCCTCTTTTCCCGTTCCCATGTTCTTCTCTTATATTCTTCTTCTCTTCTGGCATTTTCCTCTTGTCTTTCTCTTCTGTCTTTCCGGAATTTGGACTCTTTCTTCATTTCCTCTTCTCGGTTCTGCCTTCGGATTTTTTCTTCCTCTGTAATATATACATATCGTCTTGGGTCACGTTCTTCTTCTGTATACCTTACATATGTATTTCTAATGCAGTCAAGCCCTATCTTTCGGCCTGTGACAACATCCATGATTCCACTTACAAGTAACAGATCTATACTATCGTAATAATAAGATATCTCATTGCCATGAATATTGTACCTTATAGTTCTTGCGCGAGGACTTCCATCCTCCATATCCGGATGTAGACGATATTCGAGTTTTAGTCGGGGTTTATCCGTTTCAACTACAAGCGTTTCGTATCCTATAACCTGGTCGTCCAAGTACTTCTTAGTTGGATGAAAATCAAGATATATTTTGTATATATCACTATACTTTATCTCTGTTTCATTGATTATCATACTTTTATTGCCAACAATTATAGAATCTTCATCCCGCCACTCGCCTATACATCCCCAGTACCCTGCCAAAGAATCAGCTCTTTTTAGTATTCGGCAGGCGTTAATGATCTGCTTCGCTGTAATATCTGCAACATTATCTCTGATAATACGTGGTAAAGATTCGTAACAATCTGGACATATTGTTCCGCTTTTTACTTTTATGTATTTCTTGTCTTTTCGTCCACATATCTTACACTTCATGTTGCCTCACCTCTACTAATTCTCTTTATTATCCCATAAATGACGCTGCAGACTTTCTACAACATCAAGAACACTCTCATACTTTTTTCTGGCTTCCGCCTTTGGATCGCGCTCTACAAGAGTAATTTTGCTTACATCACCTTTGGAAATGCTTGTTCTATATGTTTTACCGACAGGAATTACCTCGATAAAATTCTTGTAAATACCTACCACTTCTGCAGTATACCCTGAACTCATATTACAGTCTATATTATTCGGGATTTTTACAATATCTCCTTTTATTATATTATTATAATCCATCGCTGTTCCGTCTCCTTTTTCCACAAAACTTCAATATGAACATGCCGGCAACTCCCAATACTACATTTACACTGTGGAATATGCTCATATTCTTCTTCTTGTTGATTATACTTTTTTGAGGGTTGTCTTTATTTACCCATATAGTGATTTGAGAATCTTTCATACGCTCAATATTCTCTAGGTTTTCGTAATCCTCACCCATATAGTTGAGTCCATTATATTTGTACATATATGTCACTTTGACGTCGTATGTATTGATATAAAGCTTATCAGCATACAATGGTGTTCCCAAAACTTGTTCGGTGCATGTAGCTATCTGAATGAGATTGCTGGACAAGATAATACCATTCACAATGATGAATAGTACAAGAACAATTTTAATAATCAGGTATTTTTTTTTCACAATTAGCTCCTTTCTTAAAATCCTTTCTTAAAATAAATATGACTATTTTTTTATACTATCCGTCATATAAAGTTCCATCATTATGTCTTTATGAATAGCAACTCTCCGAGACAGGCATGCATACGATTGATTAACAGACTTAAAAGCATTCTCGATTATCGTTTTCTTGTCGATAAGGTCATCTGCAAGCTCTTTATTGCCATCATTTTTAGCGCTTCTGATCATATACTTAAGATGAGACATAATGGAGGCAAGAAAAGAACTGTATCCTGTAAGTATACCCATTTGCTCAGAAACTCTTTGCAAATCATCCGGACTTTCTACGCGCTGCACAATTGGAAATGAGAAATACTCTTTGTCACAAAACTCAGCAAGGTCTCTCACTGATACGTCAGCTATATCCCCTATATTCAATGGTGTCACCTCCTAAAGTGTTCGCAACAAAAACAGAACCCGCAAGAAACTTTCTTGTGGGTTCCTATGTCTTCATTGTGAAGCTACTACCTGTTTATCACTGGTAATACATAAGATCTCTTTACAAATATAAATACATCATTTCTTGCGATTACTATGTATTTTTCGTCGATCTTTTCTCTCACTCCGGCATCATCCAAGAAAAAGATCTTCTCCGGCTTTATGCTGAAGTTATCTGCAAGAAACTTTCTGAGCTCAACAGCCGGAACTTCTTCTATATCAGAAGATATTTCTATCTGATCTTCAATCTTGCGTCTCTTTCTTGTTTTAGGCTTTTCTGACTCTGGATCTTCAAGATCTTCCGGAGCTGCCATAATGTCGCCATCGTTGGTATTTTCGCCCTGGTTCTCATCTGGAACTTCGTGCGATGCATTTGAAGATGATTCATCTGCAACGTCTGTAACGGGCTCTGGGGCTTCGCTACTTGTATCATTATCCATCGGCTCTGGTGTCGTCTCCACTGCATCGGACGCTTCCCCTGCGGTCTCATCAACTGGATCGTCACCTAAAGGCGGAATGAAGGCATTTGTTGTGCCATTCTGAGCTATATTTTTCTTCTCTTCTTCCATTGCCATAAGCTTTTCTATTGCATGTACCATCTTAGGCGATGCTTCATCTCCGGTCATGTTTTCCTTAACAAAGTCATCCATGATCTTCTCGCTGATAAGGATCTTCATTTCATCCTCGGTCATATTGTACTGTTTTGCTATCTCACGTATTAACATATATATCTGTTCCTCCTGTGTGTGTTTATTTTATGTACTTATTATATCTTATTGCGAAATCATCAAATTTTTACCAAAGGAAAATTACATTGATTCAGAGATAATTGTCATTGTGAGTCTATTCGCAACGGATTCTATACTTTCATATGGCAGCTTATTGTTTATTGCTTTCTCAAACTTCTCAATATAATTCTGCCTATTTTGATTTGTCACAACACAAAAATCCTGAAGAAGTCTTATCTTTTCCCTTATGATGAAATCTTTATCTTTTCTGGTCTGTCCCTTTTTCATTATTCAATCTGCCCCTTATCAATCATTTCTGCGATATGACTAACGACATCAAACATTACTGACCGCTGATCAGAGTTCTTTTCTACAATTTCCGCTATCGTATTATCTGGAATATCCATATTGATATCTTTCAAAAATTTTTTCACCATCCGTATGCTGTCATCTTTAGAAAAGGCAAGCATCTCTCCCTTTGTGGTGCATCTGCTGATAAACGCAGGATCTAACATATCCGCTCTGTTTGTCGCAGCGATAAGTACTATGTCATTTTCCAACTTATCAAACTCCTGCATAAGAGTTACCGTCACTCTTCCAAGCTCACCGTCGCTTCCACTGTTACCCTTTGCCCTGTTGATGCTTATAGCATCTACTTCATCAAGCATGAAAACGCACGGTGTTGTAGACGCAAACATAAATGCCTGTGATATGTTTTTAGATGTAGCCCCCATATAGCTGTCAACAACCTTAGAAAAGTTAAGATAACAGAAAGGCAGCCCAAGTTTGTATGCTATATACTTTCCAAATGTTGTCTTGCCGGTTCCCGGCGGACCATACAGCAAAGTTGCATTTTTGTATGGAATCTGCATTTCCATAAGTTGTTCACACACTCTTGACATTCGGAATATCTTGTCAGCTATAGCCTTCTGTGCTGCAGTAAGGTAATACCTATTTTCCTTAAATGTCTCCTGTACATTCTCATATGTGATTATCCCGTTGAGCTCCCGGGGAATTTCTATTGCCCCTGATTTTTTTGCGGTCAGAATTTCTTTGTATTTTTTTACAAATTCACTGTTTTTCTGTGTCTTATCTTCGTCTAATGAGAGTTCGGCCCAACTTCTCGCTTCCCTAATATCGCATTTACATAATGCTTTTATCATGGCCTTATTATATTCAGTAAGCCCCATAATTTACCTCACCTCTACATATATACGTCTTTTTCCAGTGCAAACAAAGCTCCTGGATTCTCTGACTTAACTTTATCAAATGATTCATACATATCCGATCGTTCATCTGTACCATCAGGTCTTAATATAATTACATGATCACCATCTCTGAATATCTGCTCAGCCTCTTCCTCTGATATAATGTTGAACCAATCGGAAAAATATGTTCTTATATTTTCAGGAGTTTTCCAGTCATCATCCGAAGTATTTCCTGCACAAAGTACAAATGATTCTCCATCGTTCACAAATCGAATATGACTTATTCGGGCCATCTTACCGTCAATGTTTATAAAAACATGCTTTTCAGCCGAATCTAACATTTTTGCAAGCATTTTTGAATTAATCATCTTTTTTTCTCCCTTCATACTTTTTTTGATTCTGTTTTTTCAAGTTCTTTGATCTTTTTTAATTGCAATCTTGCAGTTTTCCTTGACAGAAAAACCGACTTACCTATATCTTCCGGTTTAAAGCCCCTCAGGTTTAGATATATTCCATCCTGCAGTTCCCATTCATAATATTCACCCGTGCGGGTCAAAACTATCCTGGTGACGATAAATGTTGATACAAAATCTCTAGTTATCGCATATACCTTATCTCCAATGTGGCAAGGAAGGTCTTGTACCTTACGCCTTTTCAAAATCTCTTTCTTAGCATCGCTTATAATGTCAGCCATTCCTGTCAGTCCACATACATTCAGATAGTCTATCTGGGCTTGTAGCTTTTCTAAATCAACCATAACGCACACCTCCATGATAAATATGGGTTTGGCTCTGTATTTATAATAACAAATTGTATCGGGGAATCTTTTTTGCACAAAAAATAACGGAGCTTGAATCATCAAACTCCGTTGTCTTTTATTCTGCAGTAAAAATTTTATCAATTATTCCGATAACACTATGCTGCTGCCTGCCATATTCCTCGTTCTGTAGAAATGAATATTGCATACTGCTGCAATGTCTGCCTTATCTTCTCCCTCCAATGCGGATTTCTTTGGCATTTTTTGTGTCCTTCTATTGAAGCGTAAATCTCGGGAAGCGATACCCTTCCCTTATCTTTAATGACTGCATAGACTACATCAGCCCACGTTGCAGATTCTGAATCACGAATATCTATTTGGTGACTCTGTGGTAGCTGAAAATTGATAATATATGGTGCTATCTTTTTTAACACCATGATATACTCATGCTCTATGGGAACAAAACTCCTTGATGTATATGATCTTCCTGCAGACGAATAATTGTTCTGCTTCTTTATTATCACCTGCTGAAGCTCTCCCGGCTTAACGATATCGGTAAACATGGAGTGGAACCCATTTCTTCTAACATCTCCCATGAGTATACCCATGTATGCACCTTTATCCATAGCTGCATAGTACTTCATTACTATGGTGTTAAGCGCTTTTATAAATTTATTCCACTGCATCTGTCCAAGGTCACATCTTGAAAGATCTCCTGTCGGATCAGTATACATTGATCCTGCATAGGGGATTCTTATCTCGGCACCGTATGGTGGGTGCATGAATACCAAATCCGCGCCCCTAAATTCATCAGGGACATCCGAATGCAATGCATCTATTCCACCTATGATATTGTCCCTGGGCGGATTAGGATTAAGATCAGCACCTATATAACCAACCCCCATATCGCGTGCGACATCAGAACCGGTTCCAGATCCGGCGAACAACTCAGCCATTTTTGTAATCCTATACTTCCATATAAGAAATGCCTGGATATATCCGGAGCAATTTCCGCGATACTTATTACTTCCCCATGGTCCTCTATCCGGGAATGATAATACCGTTGAATCCTGCTGCTGCAGGACTTTTATAATCTCTTCTTTCTTCATAACTATTCTCCTTTTGTTCTATTTAAGGAAAATATGAAAAAAGAAGGAAAAAAAATAAAGCCTCATTCTTGTGAATGAGACTTTACTAAATACAGAAATGGATTTTGATAACATAGCCTTTGTCCCCCCCTACGCTTTAGTATAGGGGAAAGTCATTATACCTACTTATCACTGTGTGTTATCCTAAGTTTTTCCACCTCATCAACGGGAATATTGGTGCTTTCAGCGATTTGCTCATCGTTCAATATGCCAATAGCTATAAGGTTACTTGCAATTTTATACGCGAGCTTTTTTTCTCTTTCCATTGCGTAGTTTTCAACAGCTTCGCACATCTTTCTCACTCCTTCCCTATCTTCTTTGTAGTACTTAACAGCAGCGCTGAGTTTAGGAAATTTGGAGTTTGTAAACGGATCTCGTTTCAAAAACAGAGACAATAATTCAGACTCATCCCCATCGTTTCGCACGTTTACATTAGCATAATAAATTTTGGCGCCATCCCCTACGGGTTTGTACTCACCATTTACATACTGGCACATTTCTGTGCATGTAACTGCCTGATTATTTCCCAGAACATCGTACTGAGATATATACAATATTGCTACATCGGGTATACTTCCAAATTCAGTCCCCTTAGGTGTTTTGTTTGCAGTTATTGAAGCTAAATGGAAACGGCATCTCCTGACATCATCATTATTATTACCTTTCTGTACTTCAATATTTGCATACTGTCCATTTCCTAATTTGCACAATACATCTACCACAATTTCTCTGTTTAAGTTCACCAATGTTTCCTGCGGAACAGAACTGATTACGACTAATTTGTCGTCACCAATTAAGGTCCTTAATATCTCCTGGCAAACCTCACGATCAGCGCAGATTAATCTGAAGAGAGTATCATCAATCAATCTCAGGTCTTTAGCTGTCTTCAAAGTTTTTTTACTGTATTCGTACATGTTTCCTCCTTGCACCTTTGCTTTCAATGCATCAAAGTAATAAAGGCACATAGAAGAAAATACTATTCTCCAACAATACCTAAATTACTTAGGCATTGTTGCCTATTCATCTTCTTACTACTAAATTATATCACATTTTACACCTTATTCAATCCTCCCTTCTTTTAATTATCAATCACTATATAATATGGATAAATACAATATCAAAATAAAATCCTATTTCTATGTATACATCTCTGTCCGTAGTTTAAAACAAACAGCACCCATCAGTTTTGAATCTATCTACGTACCAATTATACTTATCCTTGTCAATGTTGTATGCATTGCAAAAACATTTTTTGCAAAAAAACGTATCAGTTTCTCGCCCGTGAAATTTCATTGACATCGCGGTTTCGTCTTTTTTCAGCTTTTCTCCGCATTTACTGCACCTGGTGTTAAAATAATTACGTGCTATAGCAGGATCCGCTATATTTTTATATTGCATAAATTCTTTAATAACATCATCAGTTGGTTCATCTCTGACTACACCGCCATTCCAACCTTCTTCAATATACTCCTTAATAGTACAATTAAGTATTGCGGCTTTACCTTCGGAGATAAAGTCTTCTTTCAGCATTGATACCCATCTATTTCTTAGGTATGGATACCAGTAATCATCAAGCACCCATGTTGTTTTTGTGTAAAACGGACATGCGATACCACAGCCAACTCTTTGATATCCTTTCTTATATTTTTCGTTAATCGGAAGATCTCTAAGCATGATGTATAACCACACTTCAAGTTCCGTCCACGTTCTTATCGGAAGTATCCCCTGCCAACTGGTTTTTCCCCATTCAATATTTTTCCATTCATCTTTGTAATCTGCTCTTTTAGAACTTTCCTCATTTCGAAGCCCCATAAACATAAGATATGGCTTGTTTTTATCTAAATTCTTCACCATTACGCCTGTCTTAAAGATGGAACAACACGCTCTTGAAAATCTTGTAGGATACATTTTTGTTCTTTTTACCCATGGGTAGAATCCCTCTTCCGGATTCATTATTTCACAGTTTATGATTGACTTTGCAAATCTATAGCTGTCTGCCACGTCAAGTGACGTATTGTTAAATATTGCCTTAGCATTAGGATTTACAAGTCTGGTAAGATATAAGGTGACTATACTGTCTTTGCCAGTACTAACTGGTACAAGAGGAGTATGATCAGGATACTTTTTAATTGAATCTTCGATCAGTGAGCATGCAGAATATTCGAGATATTCAATATCGTATTTTTTTATCTCAACAAGTTCATCAAATGTAATTAAATCTGAATCTGGAATCTCCTTATACGGACATGAATATTCCATCGAGAGATCATCGTTTACTTTTAATTTGTACAGCTTGTGTTCTTTCCCATCCCCTGTAAATCCTTTGATTATTGAGTTGTCACGCCAGTACTTGTCTCCGATAAGCTCAAGCCCGCACTTATCTTTCAGAAATTTTTTGTAGTTATCATACACAGGAACCATTTTATCCACCCAACCCTTTCTTAATTAGTTGGGTGAAATATGGTTCATCTATTCAATTGAAAAAAGGTTCACCTATAAAGCATAGGTGAACCCTCTTATTGTATGTCTTGTATCAAAGACTCTGTTTTCTTTCCTTCTTTTTTTCATTTCTGAATTTCGTCCACTGATCAGCTACAGCTTTTGGTGTATCATTTCCAAACTTATAACCATATTTCTGCAGAAACTGCTCTTCAAGATTTTCCAGATCAATGCGATTAAAAAGCTGTTTTGCTCTTGTGTTGGTACAACATCCCCACTCCTGGTCCTTTATATCCCAGAATACATCACCAAACTCTCCCTGAGATAAAGCTAACTTTATTCTTTGTTCAGACTGTTTTCTCGGATTGACAACAATCTTTCCATACTCCAAGTGGATCTGCTCCCTGTTGACCATGTCATCGTCCACATCACGATACATTCTGATAAAAAGCTCCAATAATTCCGCCGTTGCTTTAACATCATCCATGGATGAATGAAACCTGAATGCCATATCTGGCAAAAGATATGCTGTGATTTCTGATAGTTTATGGCTGCCATTATCTTTCTTAGCAACCCAATCGCGAGCCATTTCCATGACATCAACTTCCGGTATGCAATTTATCTCGTAATTGTCCAGATTAAGTCTTGAGGACATATTATTGACCATCCTCATGTCAAATGGAATGTTGTATCCCGCGATGACATCAGAGTTTTCGATGAAAGTAATAATACTCGGTCCCCAATATTCCTCGTTCCTGGATGTTGCAAGCATTTCATCAGTAATTCCTGTTATTTCAGTAATCCTGTCTTTCAGCTTTTCTTCAGGATTAATGTATATATCCATGTCCTTGATCCTGCTTAAGGTGTAATCTTCTGATATCAGGTACTTTATGGCTGAGAACTGGATAATTTTTGAATCATCTTTCAGTCCAGTCGTTTCGGTATCGAATATTGTTATAATCTTTCCTGGTATCAAATACCTATCAATCAGGCTTTTTCTCTTGGCCTTGTTTCGCCACCTCATTATCTGTTTTTTTCTCATATGTTCACTCCTTTTTTTATTTTTATAAGGAAAATATGAGTATTATGGTATAAAAATTAAACTGGCAACCATCTCAGCATGACCACAAAAAAAGACACCATATCTAACCTTGCGATATGGTGTCAGTTGACGGCATAAATTTGTCTTACAAAATATCCTCATCTATATCTGTCTCATCAACAGACAGGGATTCCTCTTCATTATCTGATATACTTTCTTCATCGTTACTACTGTGATGCAACTCATTTTCAATTGCCTCAATATAATCCTTTACTTCAGACATCTGCTGCCTTTCGTTATCAGTTAGGGCTTCATCGCTCTCTAACGCTATTTCAACTTTATATTTAAGGTCATCTTTAAAGCCCTGGTTATTGGAAATTAAGTCGTAATTAAACATACATCTCACAAAACTCACATCTGCAAGAGCCTGGTTTGAAAGTCTGTTTACACACTCTGTGGCAAGTGACTTAATCAACTCTTCATCCTGAGGATTTTTGTTGACTTCATCCTGGTTCAGCCTTATGGCATCCATGAACAGGCTTCTCTGGATTTCTGGGTCCGCAAGCCTAAGAGCCTCTTTGTTTACTCTTACTGCTGCGGTTACTATGTCTTTATCGCCACTTGCAATCTGACTCTCAAGTAATATCTTCGGGTTCAATACAGCAGATTTCTTTATAAAATCCCTATCATTCTTTAATTCATCAGGAAATACTTCGATTCTCCAAGGGTTTCTATGCAATACAAGCAACGCTATCTCCCTATCGTTATTAAGATCCTTCATCGTTGCCTTAAAATTTTTATTGCCCATACACTCATTGTGTAATGAAACAGCTATATCTATCGCATCTATATTCTTCTGCGCTGCATCTTTAAGCTTGATCAGTGTGTCCCTATCCTGTTCACTTAATTCACCATATTTCAACTCAGCATCAATGCGCTTCTGCAAAACCTCGTAGAATTTTTTATTGCTGATTGTGCTATTATCATTATCTGGTCCAAATCTCTCCATATGCGCCTGCTTAAATACCGATGACAAGAAATTACTACAATTTATATCGGATGGACATACCTCTTTTATGCTATATGCAAATACATTTAACTTTTCGGCAATTGTCACGTCTGGATTACCTAACAGACAATCATCAATAGGATTATAGACTATATCCCTGCCAGTTTCCCCTATATAGCTTATCATCATATTTCCTAAATCTGTGGAATAATCAGCCTGTTTAACTGCATCCAGTTCAAGCGAATTATCCGAAAAAGATATGATATTTGAAACTTCTTTGTCCGTTAATAATTCCATTGTATTATCTGTAAAAGCAACCCATACATCAGGGGCTGTGTTAAAAATAGCTACTGTTGCTGTCTCATCGCTCTCGCCTAATATATAGTATTCTTCATCGTTCATAGCACTATAAGGCTCAAACTCTTCATTATTCTCCATTTCAGACATCAGTGCCGCTGCTACAGCTTTTACCGACTGAATATCCATTTTGTCAAACTTAAGCTCAAAATCTTCCATATGTTCAGCAACATATGCCGTAATATCTGGGTTGATCTTCATGTCTACCGGAAGATAGTTATACGCATTTACATTAGCTTCTAATGTATCCACAACCAAATCTGCATCTTCTTTGACAGTATCTGGGACACTTGCCATAGCTTCAGGATGATCGGTAATTACTTTCTTGATAATATCGACATCCGACCTGATTGAGACATCTGCTTTTGAAAAAACATCTGCAGCGAGGCCACATTCCTCGGCATCCTGCTCTTCAATAAATTCTGCATCAGAAAATGCTCTCATAAAAATATCTTTATTTTTCCTGAATTCGATATCGAGGGCTCCGTACTCAGTAGCATCTACTGAGTATTTTACCACATTAAATGCTTTTTCCATAAAATCATCATCATGTTTAAGATCCTCTGGTATAAGCTGAGTAGCATGCTCTGAATAGAATATTGCTTTCAGAGCTACATCCTCATCTTTTTTTAACTCATCCGGCAGGCTTTCATATATCTCATGCACAGCAGGTACTTTTTTACTACCATCTACATCATCCCTCCATCCTTCATTATCATTGTATTCATAACTCTCTTCAAACGCTTTTATTGCATCTTCCTTTGTTTTTACTTTCATGACGAATCCTCCTTCTTATCATTTCATTATCATAATTTTTTATACCTCTCGGTCCACTTTCCCCGATAGATAAAGCGAGGTATTACTACCCCGCTTTATAAATATACAAGTATATATGACAATAAATAATTGGCACAACTCAATGATTGCTACAATCTAATGTTGTGAATATATTAATGTGTCTCTATTTTTCTTATTAAACTTCCGTCTTTCTTTTTGTTTCAAGCCATTTAAGTGTACATTCACTACAAAATGTGGTATCTCGGTGACACACAACTTCACAAAATCCTATCTCATTGGGGCATTTAAGAATCTGCGATAGTTCAGTATCATTTAGTGATCTGATGTAGTCGCCGTTTGACATTTCACACAACTTCTTTTCCACTTTCTGTTTCTCCTTCACTCATCTCTGTAGAGTTTACCATTCTAAATAGTATGTACTCTTCTTAATTACCATCAGACGTATTAGGCTTTGATACACGAGTTACGGTTCGTGTTGTTATTTCAGGCTGTTTGACATTTGGATTAAAATAGCCGTATGTGATTGTGTACTCACTTGGAGTTCGATCAATATATTTGATTGTCTCTGACTGTAATTCTTCATGAGAATCTGCAGTCTGAATAGATGTATTGGTATATGTTGATTTAAGCATAGACTCTTCGAGTTTCTCTATGTTGTATCTGCTTTTTGCTGCAAGAATAAGAGAAACGATACTGATTATCAGTGCTATAGTGTGTATAACGTCATCGAAGACTATATGGTGTGTATTATTTGTATTCATGTTTATATCTCCCCTGTTCATATCTTAGTTATTATGTATATGCTTATGCACACGATCAAAAATATCAGCTTTATATATATCGGCTTATCATGTTGTATCTGTTTTTTTGTTACGAAAGGTATCGAGAGCCAAATTAAACTCACGATTATACCCCCTATAGATAACTGGCTTAGTATTTTTATGAGTACAACAAACACTTTTCCCATCATTTCCGCCTCCTTAATTTTTCTTCCTGCTCTTTAATTACTTTTCTCAGCTCCCCGTATAATTTTGGATATCTGATCATACATTCAAGTTCCTCATTGGTGCCACTCTGCTCTATTCCCACTATATTGCCGGTTCCTCTCAGTTCCATATCCTTCTCGGCGATTTCGAATCCGTTTGTTGTTTCGCACATTATATCAAGTCTTGGATTTTCTTCTTTTGACTTGGTGGAATATAATATGCAGTATGATTTCAACGAGCTTCGGCCGACACGACCTCTGAGCTGGTGGAGTCCTGCCAGACCAAACCTTTCAGCATTCATTATAGTTATCACTGTTGCATTAGGAACATTTACCCCTACCTCAATCACTGTCGATGCAACAAGTACCTGGTATTCATTCCGTTGAAATGCGGAAATAAGTTCCGCTTTTTCACTTTCTTTCATTTTTCCTGTTACCATTGCTACTTTTGCACCTACATTGCTCAAATAATACTTAGCCATATTATAGGTATCTTCTACGCTATACAACTTGTTTTCATTGTCATCTTCATCATCATTTGAAGTGATCAAAGGACATACAACATAGCATTGATGTCCTTTTTTTATTTCTTCGCCCATGAAATTAAAAGCTGTTTTTGGCACCCTGCATGTTGCTGTTTGCACCGGCTGTCTTCCCGCCGGCATGCTCTCTATCGTATACATATCAACATAGTCTGCATATATTGTCTGAGCAAGCGAACGCGGAATCGGAGTAGCCGACATCGAAATGCTATGTACCCCTTCTTCTGCCTTTTTCTTTAGCTGTTCTCTCTGCTGAACACCGAATTTATGCTCTTCATCAACAATGACAATTCCCAGTTTTTTGAACCGTACATCATCCGATATTACTGAGTGTGTACCAACAATTATATCTGCAGATCCAGACTCAATAAGTTTCAATGCATTTCTTTTTTCTGAGGTTTTCATCCCACTACTCAAAAATATGGAATTTATGCCTGTATTTTTTGTAAGTCTTTCGATTTCTTCATAATGTTGCTTGGCAAGGATGCCTGTTGGTGCCATAAGCACTCCCTGGTATCCGTTTTCGACGACAATCATTATGAGAAGTATTGCACATATCGTTTTGCCGGACCCTACATCGCCCTGTACTAACGCATTTACCCTTTTCCCGGACCTTGCTTTTTGTGTAAATTCATTCAAGACTTTCTTTTGATCTACAGTGAGTTTATATGGGAGCTTGTTTATAATTTCCATTGTCTTGTCAAGTTTATCTGGAATTATATCTGTATTTGTAGCCTCTTCTGATATTTCAACCATGAGCTTACAAAAAGGGTACATTTTTTCTACTACCCTTCTGTAATTAGCTTTTTTTATCTCTTCTTCATTTTCGGGGTTATGAAGGCCCTTAATCATATCTTTTACAGATACAGTGTTAAAATGCTTTGTGATGCATTCAGGCAAATATTCCACGTTATTATATTTGTCTATTGCAGCGTTGAGTACCTTGAGAAAATACTCTGTACTCATCTGGGGAATTTTGCTGTATATAGGATATATTCTAAACGAATCTTTCGTATATGCTTCAAATATGTCCGGATTTGTAATCTGTATTCCCTTTTCTCCACAAAAAACCTTTCCCCCGACTACTATTTCTTTATTTACTAACATATTCACTGTTTCATATATATATCGGTCAAACCACATAATATATAGTCGTTCTTTTTTGTCAAGAGTTTCACACGTTCCTCTTACATACGCAGCTTTTGTGCCCATCTTTTTTACACATTTGATGAGTCTTAAGTGGAACATACATCTTTCACCGCTCCTTGCGGATCTGAGATATGATTCAACTCTATAATCACAGTAATGTAAGGGCTTTATTCGCACTATATCATCTATGGTTTTATACCCTTTTTTTTCAAGCTGTTTTATCTTCTTTTCTGGAATTTTTATATCAAGCTCTGTGTACTCCATATATCATTCTCCTATAAATACCCATATTTCACCTTTTCTTACTTCTATGATAACATAAGGGAAATCAAAGAGATTTTCACCAAAGAAATATGGTATATAGAGATATGCTACTCTGTTTTATATTAATTTGTTCAAAAAAAAATAAGAAACTGCCAGTTAGCAGTTTCCCATTTTTTTATTTTGAGATTATTTCTATGTAATGGATACAGCGGACTTTATCCTTCTATTTGTAAATGCATACAAAGCGTTTTTTACAATATACTTTATATAATTCGCTATAGCCTGTGTCACTCCGTTGCCTATCTGCTGCTGCCGGTCGTTTAATGAACCAAACACTTTAAAGTTTCCCGGAAGTCCCATAAGAGCTTCTGCTTCCGCGACTGTTAATGTTCTGTTTCCGATCGGTGGCATTATATTAACCTTGCGCCAGTTGACTATGGTAATGCTTGGCTTATCCATAGATAATCTTCTGTATGTATCACTATGTCGATCAAGGCCTGCCATCTCCGGAATGTCCTTGTAATTATGCCCTGGCCTAACATGCTTCATCTTTTCAATAGTATCAGGACGAGCCTTGGTGACATCGTCATAGTGGATCCAATTCTTTGCCACCTTTTTTAGCGCATCTCCCGCTGTTTTCTTGCTTGTAAGCTCCACATTTGGGATTATAACCTTTCCTATTCTGCTGCCAATAAGTATCATTCTCTTTCTTGTTGTATATCCGCCAACATCCCAGTCGTTTACTACATGATATGTAATCTGGTAGTCAGATAACTCTGTCAGCACCTTATTCAGGTATATTCCCTGTTCCTTGGTGATAAACTGTGGAACATTTTCTATAATAAACATGAGTGGGCGTTTTGCAAGTACAATCCTGATATAATCATCAATTAACAGCCTCTTTACCTTTGCTGATTCTTTGTTTATATCTGCACGGTTAGCATTGCTGTAGCCCTGGCAGCAAGGACCGCCTATAATGAGGTCGATATCTGGAACCTGCTCAGGCTGCAGATCCCGCATATCCATACAAAGTATATGATCGCCAATGTTATGTTTGTACGACTCAACTGCTGCCTTATCAAAATCACACGCAAATTTGATGTCAAAAGACGAATCCTTTGCAAATGGATAATCAAGCAATCCAGCTCCGGAAAACAATGATGCCATATCAAATACATACTCAAGATCATTAACTTCTTTTGCTGAGAAAAATCCTGCGATATTCAGCATGTCTACTAATGATTCACTGTTATGTATCAGATCCTCTTTGCTGATTTCAAAAGATATCTGATCACTGCTGTCAAACATAGGCAGCAGTTCCCGATCCGATAACCCATCAACATATATCTGTGACTTTACGATATGTGCAATTATCTTGTCATCACATATCTCAATCTCTATGTATCTGGCATTAGATATAACATCCCGAATCTCTTTGTTTCGGATGTCTATGAGTGGCTTATGTGCTGCTCCTTTTTTACTTACTTGGTATTTTCCTTCGGAATCAGGCAATATTATAACTTCGCTCACCTGTCTATCTATAATATATCTATACTTTGCTCCTGTAAAAAAGGTTTCATTTTTTTGAAACGAAAATGTGAGACCTCTTTTGCTTGTTCTAATTCTCATATTTTTTATCCTCCTGTTTTTTAATTTAGGATGAATATGAGAATTTAGTTCAAAAAAAATAAAGCAATTAATAATTGCCTTATTTTTTCATACCTCTCTGCAAAAACCTGCTTGTAGCGCTTAACACCCCTGTAAATCTATATTCCTATTAGGCTACCACTCATTTAGTTTATCCTTTGGAGTAGCTCAGCACCCCTGTATATTTATAGTCCTATTAGGCTGTAGCTGTAAAGTATTCTATTGGTGTTTGCTCAGTACCCCTGTATATTTATAGTCCTATTAGGCTGTGTGCTGTGGCACTTACTTCCACGGCATGCTCAGTACCCCTGTATATTTATAGTCCTATTAGGCCTCAAACAAGAGCTCTGGTGAGTGACCATTGTCCTCACCCTCAAGCTGCTGGGTCAGCTCTATCTTATAAAATTATCCGCATCTATTCAAACCAATGCCAGTACTCGTTTTCTTTATAATACGACCTGGTTTTTTCTGCAAATCTATAGCCTTGTTAGACAGTATGGAATATCTACTCCTTGGCGATAGGCTCAGCACCTCTGTATATTTATAGTCCTATTAGACCATAACATTTGGCAAATATCAAGTTTATGCGCTCAGTACCCTGTATATTTATAGTCCTATTAGACCTCAAACAAGAGCTCTGGTGAGTGACCATTGTCCTCACCCTCAAGCTGCTGAGTCAGCTCTATCTTATAAAATTATCTGCATCTATTCTAACCAATACAAGTACTCGTTTTCTTTATAATACGACCTGGCTTTTTTCTGCAAATCTATAGTCTTGTTAGACAGTATGGAATATCTACTCCTTGGCGATAGACTCAGTACCTCTGTATTTTTATAGTCCTATTAGACCATATTCCTAATTTCTTTCCACGCTTTCTGCTCAGTGTCCCTGTATATTTATAGTCCTATTAGACGGCAGGTGGGGTGTACATATTATACGTGTAGCTCAGTACCCCTGTATATTTATAGTCCTATTAGACCACATGAGTTCCCTTAAAATCCTTATTTTCGCTCAGTACCCCTGTATATTTATAGTCCTATTAGGCCTCAAACAAGAGCTCTGGT